>RCNB010000434.1_pt1 | contig 48467 bp, 38 predicted proteins | sample 2041321 | NCBI WGS metagenome assembly RCNB01 (sample SAMN09708232, study PRJNA481090) | Marine sediment metagenome, whole genome shotgun sequencing project.
TCCGTTAAAAATTCTCATATCTATTCGTTTATTGATTGATTTATAAGTTTCGCAATTAGTGCTATTTTTTAAAAGACGACAGAGTTTAAATTTTGTTACAGTACTATGTATTAAAAGGTTCTTTATTTAACAATAGGCAATCATTGCACTTTGTAGATAGACATCTAAAATACTTTTATTCAGTTAGTTATGTTTTGTTTTAGTAGTGTTACTTAGATCGTCGGCTACATTTTTTTTTTAAAATCTATGAGTTTTTTGGTTACAGGTTTAGATTATGAATCAAAAAAAGTAGTATTGATTGGTTTGAGGGTAGTGCTATCTAAAATTACTTTAGCGTTTACTAGACAGCCTCAAAATCAAGATAAACTTACCAATACTTACAAGTGATTATACCTCAAAATCCAAATACATAATGTATCTTTGTTACCGTTTTAAAGGGATGCGGAACAATCTTGCAATGACCTTAAGATGGAATAATTTTATAGTACTCCACTATAATTCTCCATTAGATACAAGTCAACAAATTATGTCTATTTCCCATATAACATTGATTTAAAAAAAATTTAAAATTACGAATGGCAAAATCGCAACAGACATTTAACAAAACTGAAAAAGAAAAAAAGCGTTTAAAAAAACGTGAGGAAAAAAAGAAAAAAATGCTTGCCAGGAAGGCTGCTGTAAAGGAAAGTGGAACTTCTGGGATACCATTGGCTTATGTTGATTTCAATGGAAACTTAGTAGATACACCACCAGATCCGTCTATGAAGGTAGAGATAGAAGCTGAGGATATCATTTTAGGAATTCCTAAAAAAGAAGAAGGAGACGTTGAGGAGTTTAACCCTGTACGAAGCGGTAAAGTTTCGTTTTTCGATTCTTCCAAAGGTTTTGGTTTTATTATCGATACGGAAAACAATGAAAAATACTTTGTGCATGTAAGCGGTCTTATCGATGAGATTTTTGAAAACGACAAAGTATCCTACGAGTTAGAGAGAGGTATGAAGGGCATGAATGCCGTTCGTGTTAAGAAGATTTAATCTTAAACGTACTCAATAAAGGAATACAGTAGTATGGCCAAGCGAAACTCTTTTCTTATCGTATTGGCTTTTTTTGCGATATATGTTATTTGGGGCGCTACTTATCTTTTAAACAAAATAGCGGTTACCGAGCTACCGGCCTTTATGTTGGCGGGAATACGCTTTGTTGTAGCAGGATTATTGATTTTTAGTATCGCTAAATTATCTGGACGTTCCTTAAAAATTTCCAAAAAGCAGTTTATAAATACTGTTATTGCTGGATTCCTGTTCCTAACTTTTGGAAATGGAGTAGTCGTTTGGGCTTTAAAGTATGTGGACAGTGGTTTTGCTGCTTTAGAAGTCTCCGCGCAACCTTTGGTTGTACTTTTGTTAATGCTCATCTTACAGGGAAAGAAAATTCAGCCCATGTCGCTGGTAGGAGTAGGTTTGGGAGTTATAGGTATTTATCTATTGGTAAGTCAAAAACAAATCATCAATCAAGAAGGAGCTATTCTAGGAATGGCCCTTATTTTTGCATGTATGATCAGTTGGGCCTATGGTAGTCTATTTGTGGGTAAGGCGGATTTGCCTGCCAACTACTTTGTAAATACTGGATATCAAATGCTAACAGGCGGCATCATGCTTTTTATAATAAGCTTTATCATTGGGGAGCATTGGATTTCTCCTTTGCACTGGAGTAGTCCTGTAAAATGGTCCATGTTTATGTTGGTTATTTTTGGTAGTATTGTTGCATTTACAGCATTTAATTATTTATTACGGGTTGTTTCGCCAGAGAAAGTGGCAACCTCATCCTATGTAAACCCTATAATTGCAATGCTTTTAGGTTGGTATTTTCTCCAGGAAGAGATTACCACACAATCTGGTATCGCAGCAATCGTATTACTTACTGGTGTTTATTTCATTAATACAAAGAAAAAACTAACCTTATTCTCTAGGTTTTCTTCATCAAGGAATAAACTTTAATCAAAGTTAAGCTCCGGTATAGGTAGCAAATCTCCTTCCAACATATTTTCTAAGGTAATAGACCCTACTCGCATGCGAACTAGGCGCAGCGTCGGAAACCCTACAGCTGCAGTCATTTTACGTACCTGTCTGAATTTCCCTTCGGAGATAACAACTCTAATCCAAGATGTTGGCCTGTGCACACCTATGCGCAATTTTTGATTGGGATGGGGTAAATAAGTAGGGGTGTCAATTCTTTGCACAAAACAAGGCTTTGTACTGTACTTGGTACCAAATACACCTATGGTCACTCCTTGTTGCATTTGCAATGTGGCCTCTTGTGGTATAACACCATCAAGTTGAGCTATATATTCCTTTTCTATTTCGCTGCCGTTAATCCTATTGCTGAGTTTGCCGTCGGTGGTCAATAGTAATAATCCTTCTGATTTCTCATCCAAACGACCTACAGGCATCATTTCCTCAGGGAAGTCATAAAGTTCAGTTAAAAAACGTTTCTTGTTTAACTGACGTTCTTCCCCGGAGGTAAACTGACTTAAAAAGCCAAAGGGCTTATATAGTTTAAAATGAATGTGTTTTTGGTCCATATACTGTTCTTACAAAGATAAGCAAGCTTCTGTGGTTAGATTTAGACATGGTACTTTTTAGAAGGACATCTATATATTTATTTTGATATATAGTTATTAAAATATTGAAGTCCTACTCCTAGAAAAATCACTTTTTAGCACCTTTTTTTACCTGTTGTAATTTTTTGATCTATCAGCTATTTGTTCATTCCAAATTAGTAGTTTATAATGTCTTTCAATCGGTATAAGAGGTTCAAAAACCAGTAAAAGAAGCTATAATTTATCTTGAGCAGATTCAAACATGCAAGTTTGTCGATATGATGCTGCTTTTAATCTTTAACATTAGCATAAGGTGGCTTAAGGTCGTATCTTTGCCAACCTCCGAAAAAGACAGCATGCAAGAGATCAGTTACGAGTTAAAAGAGCGAAAAACCGATAAGGAACTCTACAGTTATCAGCAAGGTGCTATTCAGAACATTTTTGAAAAGTTTGATAATGAGCGTGATGATTATCATTTGCTGTATCAATTACCTACCGGGGGTGGGAAGACGGTAATATTCTCCGAAATTGTAAGACAATACCTTAAGAATCACTCAAAAAAGGTGCTGGTAATGACGCATAGGGTGGAGCTTTGTAAGCAAACGTCTGACATGCTTACCAGTTTTGGTGTCGTAAACAAAGTGGTGAATAGTAAGGCCAATTTGGATGACCACAAGCACTATAGTTGTTATGTAGCCATGGTGGAAACCTTAAATAATAGGCTTAACGACGATAAATTAGATATTTCAGATGTAGGCTTGGTCATTATAGATGAAGCGCATTACAATTCCTTTACTAAGTTATTCAAGTTTTTTGAGAACGCTTTTTTACTTGGGGTGACCGCAACACCGTTAAGTTCCAACAAAGACTTGCCTATGAACGGCAACTACGGGGAGCTTATTACTGGAGAATCCATAGAAAACCTTATAGAAAACGAGTTCCTAGCCAAAGCAGAAACTTTTCAATATGATATGGGCCTTACTTCCTTGGAGGTTGGTTCCAATGGGGATTATACGGTAAAGTCCTCTGCGGATCTTTACACGAGTCCGTCTATGTTGAATAAACTATTGGAAGCTTATGTTAAACATTCCAATGGCAAAAAGACCCTGATTTTCAATAATGGTATTGAAACATCTATACAGGTATATTATACTTTTCAAAATGCTGGCTTGCCTATAATGCATTTAGACAATACAGCTACAAAAAAACAACGGAAGCAAATCTTAAAGTGGTTCAAGGAAACTCCAAATGCTATTTTAACCTCTGTAAGTATACTGACTACCGGTTTTGATGAACCCACAATCGATACCATCATCTTAAACAGGGCAACAAAATCCTTGACCTTGTATTATCAAATGATAGGAAGGGGTTCCAGGATACTTAATAATAAATCAAAATTTACGGTCATTGACCTGGGTAACAATATCTACCGTTTTGGTCCTTGGGGGGCAGATTTGGATTGGCAGGCTATCTTTAAGTCTCCAAATTACTACATAGATCGTATTAAAGATGATGAGGAAATTGAGGGCGTTTTTAAGCATGACCTTTCCGAAGAAATTAAGGTAGAATTTTCCAAATCGGAGAATACTTATTTTGATATTAAAGCTGTTTATAAGGATGCAACTTTTTCTGGAGAATCCTCTAAAGTGGTCTTAGAAAAGTCTATAACACACCATGCCTATATATGTATTGAAAATAGCGAAGACGTGTATGACGCTCTAGCTTTGGCCAAGCTGTTAAAAGAAGATATTGATAATAGGATACAGGTATACGCAAAATGTATCAGCAAGAGTACCTATAACTTTTTAAGTTGGCTTAAAGATGACTATCAGAAAAAATTGAACGCTTATTTACGTGAGAATTTTGATACCGTTTTTGAGGATATTCACGGCCATCCTCCTGAGGATTGATAGCATAGCCTATCGCCTTTAGCGAGGTAAACTCATTTTTAACACCCTTTTTCTACCATTTTTTTTCACCTTAAACTTTATAAAATCACCTCTTGGTTTTAGAGGTAAATTACTTCAGGTTTCATACGATAAAGCCATACATTTCTTATTTTTACAACTATGAAAAAGCATACAAAAATCGCTATAGTTGGCGCTGGAATAAGTGGGTTAATTGCCGCCAAAGTATTAGAATCTAAGGGCTATTCCCCAACTATCTACGAGGCATCCGATAGGGCAGGAGGGCGTGTTAAAACAGATATTGTAGATGGTTATCAACTAGATCACGGTTTTCAAGTTTTATTGGATGCCTATCCTATGGCACAAAAGCATTTGGACTATGCTAGTTTAGAGTTAAGCAAATTTCTTCCCGGAGCAACACTATTTAAAAATGGGAAGAACGTAACGTTAGGAGATCCGTTAAGAAGTATTTCTTTATTATTTCCAACACTCCTATCGGGGATAGGAACCTTTGGTGATAAATTAAAGATTTTCAAATTAAACCTAGAGCTAAACAAAAAGGCAATAGATACTATTTTCGACGCTCGGGAAACTACTACATTAACGTACTTGAAGGACAAAGGGTTTAGCGAGGAGATTATTAGTGATTTTTTTACTCCTTTTTTTAGCGGTATCTTTTTAGAGGCCAATTTAAGCACCTCGTCTAGAATGTTTCAGTTCGTTTACAAAATGTTTGGAACCGGTAAAGCTGTGCTTCCTAAAGCAGGTATAGAGGCAATTCCAAAACAGTTGGTATCCAAATTAACAAAAACAAAAATCATATATAAAAGTAAAGTTGTCGCCTGTACCGATGAAAAATTGATACTTAGTAATGGAAAGGAAGAGATTATAGATTATACTATAATTGCGACTGAAGCATCCCATCTGGTGCCTAATCTAAGAAATCAGGAAGTAGATTGGAAATCTTGCGACACACTATATTTCACGATAAAGAAAAGGACAATTCAAAATCCTTTGATTGGTCTTATTACAAATTCAGATGCCCTTATAAATAATATTTTTTATCATTCTTCATTACCCATGGAGCATTCCGGAGTTGACCAATTGCTATCGGTAACAGTAGTAAAATCACACCAATTTAATGAAGAAGAGCTGGTGCGTAAAATCACAGATGAGCTAGCTTCTTTATGTGATATTGTTGGTGTAACTTTTTTAAAAAGGTATCTGATTAAAAGGGCACTACCAGATCTATCCAATATTCAGTATGAACTGGCACCCTCCGAGACTAGGCTAACAGCCTGCACTTTTCTAGCAGGTGATCAACTTCTAAATGGTTCCCTTAATGCTGCAATGGTGAGCGGAGAAATGGCAGCACACGCGGTTATTGAAACTATTAATGAATCAATCATTGTTTAAATTTCACTAATTTTATAGGTGTAATTTAAAGTTAACGAAGCAAAATCTTAATTTTATCCTGAAGCCGTTTGTTTATTGCATGTCATATCCTAGCCTATGAATTCGTATGTGCAGTGTATTAAATTGTGGTGATTTAAAGTACTAAGGTTTTGATGAACTTATCTAAATTAATCTATAACATATTTTCCGTCTGTGAATGATTATCAACTATTAAAGAATATTCAAAGACATATTTTGCTAAGTGATTTTGAAGAACAGCAGTTAATATCTTCTTTGACGGTGAGACATATTCATAGGAAAGAGCTTATTCTGGAACAAGGAAAAATGTGCAAAAAGTTATATTTTGTTGAATCTGGTAGTTTAAGGGCTTTCAATGTTAATGGTGATGGGAAAGAATCTACGATCATGTTTGCCGTTCAAGATTGGTGGATTACAGATATGAATTGTTTTGTAAATCAAAAACCAGCACTATTATCTATAGAATCACTTGAGGATAGTAAGATAATAGAATGGGATTATTATTTACTTGAAGAACTTTATCATAAAATACCAAAGTTAGAGCGTTTTTTCAGAATTCTGTTCCAAAATGCATATATACGTGAACAATTAAGGGCACTCCATAATATATCATTTACTACAGAGGAAAGATATCGGCAGTTCATTGAAAATTACCCTGAAATAGTCGAAAAAGTAACACAGAAACAAATAGCATCTTATCTTGGAGTGACTCCAGAATTTTTAAGTTCCGTCAAAAGGAAGTAGTATTGAATCTTAAACTATCTTAATTTTTAAGATCAAACAATTCACGTTCTTTATCAAAAATAAGAGATATGATGTTAATATTAATTGCTGGGCCTTACCGAAGCGGAACGAACAACGACCTAAAGCTTATTAAAAAAAATATGGACAGACTAGAAGCCGTTTCGTTGCCAATATTTCGCAAAGGGCATATTCCAATGATTGGCGAGTGGGTAGCAAATCCATTGATAGCGCTTGCGGGCTCAAGAGAAATTGGGGATGCTATTTTTAATGAAATCCAATACCCAAGTGCACACAGGTTATTGTCAAAATGTGATGGAATTTTGAGAATAGAAGGCGCTTCTAATGGTGCAGACCAAGATGTGAAGATAGCCCAAGAGCTAGGTTTGAAAATCTATTATAATTTGAAAGAAATACCAAATGCAGAATAATAAAGTCCGAAACCTAAAGACCCAAGTTCTTTCTGATAATTGGTACACCCTAAGGAAAGTTACTTTCGAATACCAAAAGAAGGATGGTAATTGGGAAGTCCAGAACCGAGAAGCTTATGATAGGGGTAATGGTGCTACAATTCTTTTGTATAATAGACAAAATAGAACTGTGATTCTTACGAGACAGTTCCGAGTTCCAACGTATCTAAATGGTAATGATTCTGGAATGCTTATTGAATCTTGTGCGGGTTTGTTAGATAAGGATAATGCGGAAGATTGTATTAAAAGAGAAACCGAGGAGGAGATTGGCTATAAGATTTCAGCCGTTGAAAAGATTTTTGAAGCGTATATGTCCCCAGGTTCGGTTACGGAAATTGTATATTTTTTCATTGCAGAATACACCAAATCGATGAAAATCAGCGAAGGTGGAGGAGCCGATAACGAACAGGAAGAAATCGAAGTTTTAGAGATGAAAATTGATAAAGCGATTCAAATGGTCGAAAGTGGTGCTATTAAGGACGGTAAAACGATAATGCTCCTGCAATATATTCAACTAAAAAACATTTTGTAAAGCTGAAAATGAGAACTTTAAACGAAAATTTAGTTTTAGACTCTGCAAAGCAAAAATTAATGTATTATTTTTCATATGTGAAAGATTACACAGGCTGGTAAGTTCTAGTTAATCTAATAAAAGTAGAATAGATGAAAAGAAGGACCTTTGTTAAAAATTCAGGATTATTGTTGTCTGCTAGTTTATTGCCAACACCTTTATTTTCAGTGGTAGAAAAGCCAAAGTATAAAATGGGACTTCAGGCATTTACCATTAGGGATGCCATGGCAAAGGACCTCATTGGTAGTTTAAAAATCGTAAAATCCTTAGGGTATGAAGATTTGGAACTCTATGGCTTTGATGCAAAAAACATTGCGTATTATGGCTACAAAGCTACCGAGTTTAAAAGTGTATTAGATGATTTAGGTTTATCCTCCTCTAGTTGTCATTATGGTTTCACTGACTATGTCTATTCTTCTAAAGACAAACTGGACAAATTTGTAGACAATTGTATAACAGGGGCACTCGCACTAAACAATAGTTACATTACTTGGCCTTGGATGGCACCGGAATACAGAAACCGTAAAACTTTTGAACACTTACCAGACTTACTGAACCGTATTGGCGAACAAGTAAATAAAGCTGGTTTAAGTTTTGCCTACCACAACCATGATTTTGAATTTCACAACTATGGAGAAAGTACTGGGTTTGATATCATTGTTAGTGGTACCGATCCAACTTTAGTAAAATTACAACTGGACTTGTATTGGGCAGTACATTCTTCTCAAAAGACTCCTAAGGAGCTAATAGCAATGGCCCCTGAGCGTTTTGTAATGTGGCACATTAAGGATATGGATAAGCTTACACGCGATTATAGCGAGTTAGGCAATGGTTCTATAGATTACCTTGAAATGCTTCCCACATTGGACACTTCAGGATTGAAGTTTTACTACTTAGAGCAAGGCAGTAATTTTGCCCACAATTCCATACAAAGCATTACGGATAGTGCCAATTTCTTTAAAAATAATTTGCAAAGGTTTTTATAAAATAGATAGGCACATATAAACCTCATTATTGGCCCACTTTGAATTTTATACTAACATTTTCTTTTGGACAATGGACATAAGAGTATACTTTTAAAACAGTATCCAACTAAAAATATAAGGAATTAATGAAATACGTATTACAAGCTTATCAAAGCAAAAATTTAACCCTTAACAATAGAATAGTTATGGCACCCTTGACCCGAAATAGGGCCAATAATGAGGAAAATAAGCCTTTGAAAGACCTTCATGGTGTGTATTATGCGCAAAGAGCCTCCTCTGGATTATTGATTACTGAAGGATCTCAGGTTTCAAAAGAAGCTGTTGGTTATATTAATACTGCAGGAATTCATTCAAAAGAGCAAGTTGCTGGTTGGAAAGAAGTTGTGGACAAAGTACACGATGCGGGTGGTAAAATATTTATCCAATTATGGCATGTTGGACGTATGTCACATCCCGATTTTCATAAGGGAGGTTTGCCCTTGGCACCATCTGCCATAAATCCTAATGCAAAGGCGTATACACCAGAGGGATTCAAAGATACCGTAACACCCAAGGAAATGACACAAGCTGATATTGATAAAACGATTGCCGATTTTCAAAAAGCTACCAAAAATGCTGTGGCGGCAGGATTTGATGGGGTTGAAATTCACTCTTCAAACGGATATTTATTCCATCAATTTTTTAATGCTACATCTAACAGACGAACCGATTCCTACGGAGGAAGTATTGAAAATAGGGCTCGATTCTTTTTTGAAGTATTGGAAGCAGTACAACAAGAAATTTCATCTACTAAAATTGGCGCGCGGTTTAATCCTTCCTTACACGGAATGTTCGGAATGGAAATGGATGAACAAACCATTCCAACCTTTGAATATATAGTAGAAAAGCTTAACGACTATGACCTAGCGTATATACATCTTTCTGAACCATTTACAGATGTGTCCAATGTACCATATGCAGTAAGGGATATTGCCAAACATTTTAGACCTATTTATAAAGGTACGCTAATGATAAACGGCGGTTTTGACCAAGAAAAAGCAAATAAAATTATTGGTGAAGGCAATGCTGACTTAGTTTCCTTTGGAAAACTTTATATATCAAATCCAGACTTAGTGGAACGGTTTAAACAAGATGCGGAATTGCAGGATTGGGATACGGATACATTTTATACGCCCGGAAAAGAGGGATATACCGATTATCTAACTATGAAAGAGGCATAAATTTTACAATGGACATCAGATTATAGATTTATAGCATTCATCTATGAGGATGAACGCTTTTCTTTGTTTTTTCTCCATTAACCAGACTATTAAAATCGTAGTTTCGCGTCCAATATAAAATCGATTCATAAACGCCAGTCAGCCAAAGAAATAAGTTTGTTTTTTGTGATTTATCCGTAAACAGTATTTGTAAATAGCTGTCATAGTGTTTTAGCTTAAAATTTTAGTAATGAATAAGAGTGAGTTTAATAATAATTCTGAGATCGATGTTGAGGAAATAACACGGTGTATTGCGACCTTGGAAGGTTTGGTAAGTGATACCGATAAAATATTTGAGATTCCAAAAGACCTTAGGGTCGCACTTATTAAGTCTGCTGGACAACTATCAAGACCTAGTAGGGAAGAATTTTCTAGACGTATTAAGGATGGTAAAAAAGCTGCTAAAAGAAAGCAAGCGGCCAAAGATAAGAGTGCTAGAAACCAAACAGGTATACGGTATGCCAGAGAGAACACGGTGTTTGTAGCACCAAAGCTTCTAAGTGCGGCGGATTTACAAAAAAGAGATATTTTAAAATTAGAATCTGAAAGGGACTGTTACGTTTGCAAAGCCAAATTTGACACATTACACCATTTCTATGATACCATGTGTACAGCTTGTGGCGATTTAAATTATTTAAAACGTTTCCAAACCGCCAATGTAAAGGGTCAAGTAGCCGTAATTACAGGTTCTCGGTTAAAAATAGGCTATCATATTACCCTTATGTTACTGCGAGGTGGAGCGACTGTAATAGCAACAACGCGTTTCCCTGTAGACTCTGCTTTACGCTTTTCAAAGGAATCTGATTTTATGGAGTGGGGGCATCGTTTACACATACATGGTCTAGATTTAAGACATATACCCAGTGTAGAAATTTTCTGTAATTATGTTGAACAGAATTATGACAAACTAGACATTCTCATTAATAACGCAGCGCAAACAGTTCGCAGGCCTTCTGGGTTCTATAGTCATTTAATGGCCAATGAGGAAATACCGTTAGAAAACCTACCTAAGTTTGCGAAAGATTTATTGGCGAATCATAAAAGTTGTTTGGAAGAACTGAGAGGCATAACGGCCAGTGTTTCATCCCAAAAAAATATGCCTGTTTCTTGGCACGGACCGCAACCAGGTATAGGTTTAAGTGCTTCCGCTAAGCTTTCCCAAATTCCATATAGCTTTGATGCAAGTTTAGTGCCGCAAGAAGTTTTTCCAGAAGGAGAATTGGATGCCGACCTGCAACAGGTAGATTTAAGAAAGACCAATAGCTGGCGTTTGAAATTAGGTGCTATTGAAACTACCGAAATGGTAGAAGTACAGCTCGTAAATTCCGTTGCTCCCTTCGTACTATGTAATCGTCTTTCAGAACTTATGAAAAAAGAGAACACAGGGCAGAAACATATTATAAATGTTTCGGCTATGGAAGGTAAATTCCATCGTTTTTTCAAGGAAGCAAGACACCCACACACCAATATGGCAAAAGCTGCACTCAATATGCTCACGCATACTTCTGCTGGAGAACTAGCTAAATATGGTATTTATATGAATGCCGTGGATACTGGATGGGTTACTGACGAGGACCCGGCAGAGCTGGCGAAAAAGAAACAAGAAGTACACGATTTCCAACCGCCTTTGGATATTGTTGATGGTGCTGCTAGGGTAATGGATCCCTTATTCGATGGTATCAATACAGGAAAGCACTGGTGCGGGAAGTTTCTCAAGGATTATTTTCCCATTTCTTGGTAAAATTATGGACTATTCGCTTTGCGCTATACCCATGTCGCCTCATGCCATGTTTTTCCCTGGTTTACAGCAAAACATTACATACGGTTTAAGGTTAGGAAATTTCTACTAGAATAGTTTTAGTCAAGTAATCTCTGATTTTAACATCTCATTAAGGTGAATCTTGGTAATTAAGTATTTATTTTTGTTGATTATTAGTTTAAAAAAATTAAACAAAGTTATGTGCGAAAATATCAAGTCAATTACCCTCCTTGTCTTAGTTTTGGTTACAACATATTCCAGTGCCCAAGTTACCGTAAACTTTTATGGTAGCGTTAAAGATGATTTAGGAGAGCCTATTGGTGGAGCCTCTGTTTTTTTGGAAGGAACCGAACTGGGAGCCCAGACCGATTTTGATGGTAATTATGAGATTAAAGGAGTTGCTCCGGGTTCTTATAATTTAATTGCCAGTTATTTAGGGTATGGATCACAAACACAGTTTAATATTATTGTTCGTTCTAAGGGTACACCTACTTATAACTTTATACTGGAAGAAGCAGCTGAGCAATTGGATGAAGTGGTGCTTTCTAATGCCAATATTATTACGCGGCCTAAGGAGACCCCTTTGTCTACTCAAACGCTTTCCGCAGTAGAGATTGCAACCTATCCCGGGAGTAATAATGATGTAGTTCAGGTTGCACAAACCTTGCCTGGTGTATCCCCTTCTATTGGAGGTTTTAGAAACGATTTAATTATTCGTGGGGGTGCGCCCAATGAGACAGTTTACTATTTGGACGGTATGGAGATTCCTAATATCAACCACTTTGCTACCCAAGGAAGTGCTGGTGGGCCAGTGGGTCTTATCAATGTATCTTTTATAGAGAATGTAACCCTATCTACATCTGCCTTTAATGCTCGTTATGATAATCCCTTATCTGGGGTGTTACAGTTTCAGCAACGAAATGGTAACGCTAGGAACTTTGCTGGTAACTTCAGGTTAAGTTCAAGTGAGGCTGCTCTAACTTTGGAAGGACCCTTGTTTAAACAACAAGGAGAAGCCTCCAAGACTACGTTTTTGGCATCTGTACGACGAAGTTATCTACAGTTTCTTTTTCAAGCTATTGGTTTGCCCATACGCCCCGATTATTGGGATTACCAATACAAAGTGAATCATGAGTTGGATGAATATAATACCCTAACCTTTTTGGGTTTAGGATCTATAGATGATTTTTCTGTGAGTCCACCAGAAGAGTTTGACGAAGAGCAACAAGCTCAAATTGAACAAACTCCGTTTATTAAACAACGCACCAACACTATGGGGGTTACTTGGCGTAATCGTTTTAAGGAAGGTAATGGGTTTATGCTTACAACATTAAGTAACAATACACTCTACAACAACTTTACGCGATATTCTGACCCCGTTAATGAAACTGGGGTTATTTTCGGCAACGATGCTCGAGAATCAGAAACAAAACTTCGTTATGAGCTTACCCAATTTTTTGATGGTTGGAAATTGAGTACAGGTCTAAATTTGCAACATTCGGACTACAACAATACGACCAATGACATTAGAAACAATCTTGTCTTTACTACGGATATTGATTTTATAAAGTATGGTGTTTTTGCCAATATTACCCGTTCGTTTGTAAATAACAAGCTAGATCTTTCTTTTGGTTTTAGAATGGATGACGATACCTTTACTCAAAACGATAATTTACTAAGCACATTTTCCCCAAGGATGTCTGCCTCCTATGAGTTCGCACCTGACTGGCGTTTAAACGGTTCCGTAGGGCGCTATTTTAAAATACCACCGTACACCATTTTGGGTTTTAGAAATAATGCAGATGAGTTAATCAATCAAAATGTGGATTATACCCTGAGTGACCATTTCGTTGTGGGATTACAACATTATTTTACACCATCCTCCAGTATTTCGGTGGAAGGTTTTTATAAACGTTATGATGATTATCCAGTTTCTGTACGTGACGAGGTTTCCCTAGCAAATAAAGGAGGTGGATTTGAAGTTTTAGGTAGTGAACCTATTGAAACTGTAGGGAAAGGTCGCAGCTACGGTGCTGAACTTCAATTTCAGCAAAAATTATCGAATAACTTCTATGGCATTTTTGCCTATACCTATTTCTACAGTGAGTTCACTGGCTTTGATACTAGTAATTATATCCCATCGGTTTGGGATAGTAGGCACTTGGTTTCCTTTGTTGGCGGTTATAAGTTTAATCGCAATTGGGAATTGAGTTCCAGATATCGCTTTGCTGGTAGAACTCCTTTTGTACCCGCTGATTTGGATGCAACCCTAGAGAATTATCCAGAGGTTATTTTGGATTATTCCAGGTTAGGAGATGATAAACTAGAGATTTTTAGTCAGTTGGATATCCGTTTAGACAAAAAATGGAATTTTGAAAAATTCGCCTTGAACCTTTTTATTGAAGCTCAAAATGTATTGAGTCAGAACAATCCTAGTCCACCGGATTACGGATTAAATAGAGATCCTAGTGGTATGATTGTTCAACCGAGAAGCCTAGCAATTATAGAACAAGAAGCAGGACAAGTGATTCCCGGTATTGGCGTTGTAATCGATTTTTAGTTTTCTGTTGTAGTAGATACTCTGGTTAGCGTTCGTTATTTTCTTGTATTGTTTTTCCTCTAGTTCGCCATATTTTTTTAACTTTGGATAGATGAGCAAACTATTTTCCATTCTATTATCTTCCGTTATCCTGCTTCAAAGCTTCGGGATGCATATAGATGATTTGGTACAAATAGACGAGTTCATTGAACATGCTCAGTTCCACAGTGAACAATATGGAGATAATGTGGTGGTGTTCATTTCAAAGCATTACGGGGAGCTAAAGGCTGCACATGACAAAGAACATCAAGAGGAAAAGGAAGATCATGATCAATTGCCTTTTCAGCACCATTCCCATACTATATCCGTAATGGATTTTACCATGAATATCTCTGTTACAGACCTAAATACTTTAGATTTATCAGAATTTAGAACCTTCGATTTTTATTATAGGGCACCCTTGTCCTCACTTCACTCTGAGGGTATTCTTCAGCCTCCCCGGAGAGCATAACATAATTACGAACATTCATTTTTTTTAGCACCAAGCATCAACTGCTATTTGGGTCTATTCACGTTAATTATTTTATGCAAAATGCTATCCTATATTATTAATTTCAGTTTACGGAACAAGTTTCTAATACTCTTGTTTACCAGTTTCATTGTTGGTTATGGGTTATATGCTTTATCCCAAATTCCAATTGGTGCCGTACCCGACGTTACCAACAATCAGGTGCAGGTTATAACCACGTCTAGGAACCTTGCTACCGAAGATATGGAGCAGTTTATCACCTACCCTGTGGAGCTGGAAATGGCCAATCTACCTGGCGTAAAAGAGATTAGGTCGATTTCCAAATTTGGACTTTCGGTTGTTACTATCGTTTTTGAAGACGATATGGGTACTTACTTACCTAGGCAATTGATTGCTGAAAAAATAAAATCTGCTAGCGAGAAGATTCCAGATGGTTTTGGTACACCAGAAATGGGTCCCATAACCACAGGGTTGGGAGAAATATACCAATACATTCTTGATGTTGAACCAGAATATAAAGACCAGTACAACGCAGAAGATTTACGAACTATTCAGGATTGGATTGTAAAACGGCAGCTGTCAGGAATTCCCGGGGTGGTAGAAGTAAATACTTGGGGCGGTTTATTAAAACAGTATGAAGTTGCCATAAATACGAAAAAACTCAATGCCATGGATATTACTGCACAGGCTGTTTTCAAAGCCTTGCAACAAAATAATAGTGTTTCCGGTGGCGGATATATAGAGAAGGTAAATCAGGCATTTTTTATTCGTGGCGAAGGTTTGATTTCATCGCTTAAAGATATCGAGGCTATTGTAGTTGTAAATAGAAACGGAATTCCAGTCTACATCAAGGATGTAGCGGAAGTAGGTTTTGGTAACGCCACCCGGTTTGGTGCCATTACCGGAAACGGTGAAGGAGAAAAAGTGCTGGGGCAGGTAATGATGCTTAAGGATGCTAATTCTAAAAATGTAATAGATGCTGTAAAAAAACGTGTTTCAGAAATCTCTAAATCACTACCGGAAGGTGTATATATAAATGCATTTTTAGATCGCAGCGAGTTAATTTCAAAGACAACCTTTACCGTTTCTGAAAATCTTATTCTGGGCTGTTTGATTGTTATTTTTGTAGTGGTTTTACTTTTGGGGAATTTCCGTTCTGGTTTGGTAGTAGCATCCGTCATTCCGTTATGCCTTCTTTTCGCACTTTCCCTCATGTATATTTTTGGTGTGGATGCTAATTTAATGAGTCTTGGTGCAATAGATTTCGGTATTATTATAGATGGTGCAGTAATTATTGTAGAGTTCATTGCTTTTAAGATTACCCAACAGAAAGAAGCGTTGGTCGTACTTGATATAAAAGAGCGGCAGGAGTTCCAGGATACTATTGTGTTTTCAGGAGCATCAAAAATGATGAAATCCGCCATCTTTGGTCAGCTGATTATTTTAATCGTTTTTATTCCCATACTCTCTTTAACCGGTGTGGAAGGCAAAATGTTTAGACCTATGGCACTTACCTTTAGTTTTGCTTTAGTAGGTGCGATGGTATTATGTTTCACCTATGTTCCAGTAGCTGCTTCGTTATTTTTGAGGCCATCCATAAATTCGGACAAGAATGTATCGGTACGTTTAATGAAATGGCTTAATACGAGTTATGAACCGCTTATCGATTGGGCATTAAGAAGTAAAAAAATAGTTTTAGGTATTGCAGTGACTCTACTCTCAGTATCCATATATCTTTATGCCAATATGGGGGCAGAATTTGTTCCTACTTTGGATGAAGGTGACTTTGTGATTCAACCTATACTAAAAACGGGAACTTCATTGAGTACTACAGTAGAAATTACCACCAAAATAGAACGCATCCTTTTACAGGAGTTTCCAGAGGTAAAACAAGTAGTTACCAGAATAGGAGCTGCGGAAGTACCTACGGATCCCATGTCTATGGAGGAGAGTGATGTTATTATTATTCTAAAGCCGAAAAAAGAATGGACTTCGGCCAGAACAAAGGATGAATTGGCAGAGAAGTTCAAAGAAGCTTTGACGGTGATTCCGGGAATGGAAGTAGAATTTACTCAACCCATAGAAATGCGTTTTAATGAATTGATTACTGGAGTACGCGCGGACATTGCTATTAAAATTTTTGGGGAGGATTTAGAGGTATTAGCAAAAATGGGGAGTGAGATTGGGGCTTTGATTTCGGAAGTTCCTGGTGCGGCCGACATCTCGGTTGAAAAAGTAGATGGACTACCTGAAATGAACATACAATATGACCGTGCCAAAATTGCAAGATATGGGCTTAATATCCAAGCGCTCAACGATATGGTTTCCATGGGTTTTGCAGGAAAAGAAGCGGGAAGTGTTTTTGAAGGGGAAAAACGTTTTGATTTGGTCGTACGTTTGAATAAAGGAAAACGAAAGGATATTGATAATCTGAAACAGCTCTATGTAGACCTACCAGATGGCGGAAAGGTGCCGCTTTCGGAATTGGCAACTATTGAATATAAAACAGGAGCTGCTAAAATTTCTAGGGATGATACCAGGCGAAGGATCGTTGTGGGCGTCAATGTGAGAAACCGCGACCTACAATCAGTCGTGGAGGATGTTCAAGGACTCATAAATTCAACTATAAAATTACCGGTAGGGTATAGTATCAGCTATGGTGGTCAGTTTGAGAATCTAGAAAGTGCGAAGTCACGCTTGCTAATTGCGGTTCCCATTGCTTTGATTCTCATATTTATTCTATTGTATTTCGCTTTTTCATCGGTTACCGAGGCTTTAATGATATTTTCTGCTATTCCCTTGGCTGCAGTAGGAGGCGTTTTCCTATTATGGCTTAGGGATATGCCCTTCAGCATTTCGGCAGGTGTAGGTTTTATTGCACTTTTTGGTATTGCGGTGCTTAACGGAATTGTACTTATTGAGCATTTTAAGGAATTAAAGGCCAGTAGTTTTTTAACCATAGAGGCTCTAGTAAAACAAGGTACGAAAGATCGTTTACGAGCCGTATTATTAACAGCGTTCGCAGCGGCGCTTGGCTTTTTACCTATGGCGATTTCTACCAATGCGGGTGCGGAAGTGCAACGTCCATTGGCTACAGTCGTTATTGGTGGCCTGATTAGTGCTACGATACTGACGTTGTTGGTACTTCCCGTATTGTATGCCTATCTGAACAGGAAACAACCGGAACAAAAAACGGTAACCAAACTTCCGATTACGGGGTTGGCTTTGCTAATGTTTCTTTGTGCAGTACCTAGTATGGCGCAAGAAACTCCTAAAAACTTACAGGAACTTATTCCCATAGCCCTAGAAAATAATGCAGGATTAAGGGCAAGTAGTTTACAAGTAGAACGATCGGACGCTATGGTAGAAAGTGCCTATCTTTTTGATAAAACCCAAGTCTATTATCATTTTGACGAGAACAACATTACCATAAACAACGAGCCCTTACGCGTGTTTGGTATTCAGCAGGATTTTCGTTTCCCCACGGTTTATTTTTCAGAAAGGAAATTAAATAAGGCCAAGTATACCCTCTCTGAGAATACTTTTGAAATTCAGAAAAAAGGGCTAGAAAGAAGGCTTACTACGGCGTATTATAATTTTCAAGTGGCTAGGGAAAAGGAAAGGGTGTATAAAAGATTGGACAGTATGTATGCTAATTTTGCCAATGTGGCAGCCAGACGCTTTGAGTTGGGAGAAACTAATTATTTAGAGAAGATTACCGCTGCCTCCAAACAAAAACAAATACATCTCAACTACAGTGCATCACAAAAAGAGGTGGAAATTGCCTATACAAACTTGCTAAAAACGATACAGACGGAAGACAGTATACGCATAGCGGACGAGCCAATATTTAAGGTTACACTAAGCAATATTGAAATAGCGAACAGTCCGGAAATGGAGTACTACCAGAACCGTATTTCTTTGTCTGAGGCGGAAAAACGTTTTGAAAAGCAACAATTATTGCCCGATATTGGTTTGGAGTATTTTCAGGGTACCACTGCAAATACCAATGATCGTTTGACGGGTTATCAGCTCGGGGTTAAGATTCCCCTACTTTTTGGAGGTACGTCTTCTCGTATAAAAGCGGCAGGCATAGCAGCAGATATAGCCATTGCTGAATCTAAAGAATATACCGTTCAGCTAAATGGTAAGCTCCGCATCTTGCAAACAGAACTTTCTCAGTTGCAAGAAACGCTAGACTATTATGAAAATGATGGAGCTACCTTATCCGAAGAAATCTTAAAAACGGCACATGGTAGTTTTAGGAATGGAGAAATTAATTTTTATCAGTATCTCCAAAGCTTAGAAAGCGCTTACGAAATAACCCTAGATTACTTGGATAAGCTCCAACTGTACAATGAGACTGCAATCGCCGTCAATTTTCTAACCTTATAAACAGCATCTTATGAATCGTTCGATACCTAAAATTATATACTTAAGTCTTATCGCTGTTTTTACAGCCTGTGGAGATAAAACCCAGAACTCAGACTCTCAAAATGAGGAAGTTGATAATGGTCTTATCCAAGTGACCGCAAGGCAGTTTAAAACAAATAATATGCAGATAGGTACTCTGGAAGAAAAGCAATTTTCGGTTTCGGTTACGGTAAATGGGCGTATTGATGTGCCCCCAGAAAATAGGGCTATCGTAAGCGCATCCATGGGCGGTTATATAAAAACTACCCCTTTATTGGAAGGAGATACCGTCAAAAAGGGTCAAGTACTGGTAACCATTGAAAATCCAGAATTCTTAGCCTTGCAACAGGAGTATATGGAAGTGCATCAACAATTAACTTATTTGAAAGCCGAATACAATCGGCATCAGACAATGAGGGAAGAAAACATTACCTCACAAAAAAAACTTTTAAAATCAGAAAGTGAGTATAAATCAGCGGTAGCTAGGCATACAGGTTTGGCAAGACGATTACAGATGCTCAATTTTTCTCCTGCAAAAGTAGCACAAGGAAGTATTAGTGCTATAGCTGTCGTTTACGCTCCCATTTCTGGCAGTATTACCAAGGTCAATATTACTAAGGGAAGCTACGTCTCACCAGCTACTTCCATTTTGGAGATTATAGACAACGAGCATATTCATTTAGAATTATCCGTTTTTGAAAAAGATATTATGAAGATCAAAAAGGGTCAAACTATTGATTTTAAAATTCCTGAAGCATCAGAAGAAAGCTTTAAGGCTGAAGTCTATCTAGTAGGTGCTGCTATGGAGGAAAACCGCACAATAAAAGTACACGGGCACTTAATGGACGAATCAAAGAATAATTTCCTGACTGGGATGTTTGTAGATGCTAGGATTGTAACTAGTGCTATAACTGCAAACGCGTTACCAAGTGAAGCGGTAGTCTTTGTAGGTGCAATCCCTTATGTTTTGGTCTTGGACAAAAGGGAAGGAGACGCTTTTTATTTTCATCCCCAAGAAGTAACTATTAGTGCTACCGGAGCGGCATATATGGGTATTGAAGGGATAGAAGCGTTTTCAGAGGACGCGAAATTTTTGGTTAAGGGCGCTTTTGGACTACTTGGTATTTAGTATACGGAGTTAGGTAGCTATTTTTTTGTTGCAGCATGCTTCCAGGTTTAGGAAATTAGCTGTTGCTATAAAGGATAAGTGCAACGCCGATTATGATACCGGCCAAGGGAATTAGTTTTTGTCGTTTGTTCTGTTCCTTAAAAATGAGTCCACCAATGACTACTGAAATTAGTATTTGACTTCTTTTTATAGCTGATAATAACATAATAAGAGAATCTGGGTCTTCTAAAGCCTTTAAATAAAAGTAATCTGCCGCTTGCAATAGTATTCCCACTGCTGGGATAGACCATCGCCAAATAAATGCGTTTCGTTTTACAGCAAAAGGGAACCACGTTACTGCTAAAATTACCAATAGTATCAGTACCGTGTACCAGCAAAACCAAAACTGCAGCGTCTGAGGGTTTAGCTGTAGGTTTTGAATAAGAAACTTATCATATAGTCCGCTGGATGCGCCTAAGAAGGTAGCCCCGATGATAGCAAAAACCCATTTGTTATTTTTAAAATTGATACCCTCTTTTTTTCCAATCCTAGAATAAAGAAAAACTGAAAAGATAATCAAGAAAAAACCGATCCATTGCCAACCTGTTGGCTGTTCGTGGTAAATGAAAATTGCCCCAATAAATGTGAAAAATGGACCAGCCGAACGAATAGGGGTTACAATGGTAATAGGTAAATGTTTTAAGGCTTGATATGCTAGTACCCAAGACCCCGTCATTAATATAGATTTTATGAAAATAAAACCATGATGAGACCAGGGGATTCTGGTAACGGTAAGCCCAATGGTATCCATATATTTAGGCGCATACAAAGAGCCAAGGAACAAGGGTAAAAGAAGTAGAAAACCCGAAGAAATAGTACCTAAAAGAACAGGAAACACTTCGTTTCCACGTACCGCATGTTTTTTACATAAGTTGTGTAATCCTAAGAATAACGCTGCCAAAAGTCCTAAATACATCCACATGGCCGCGAAGATAGTTTTTCAATTAAATTTCTTGATTATTCAGTTCAAAAACTTATCCCGTTAAATATGCTATTAACGTTGTGAAAGACCATTCCATTCACACTAGAACCAGCCTTATTTAGCTTGAGAATTCAATAACAATTGCAATGGCAACGTATTTATAGCGCAACTCATTTAAATTATAGGCTATATTTTCACCATTTTCGCCCGCTCCATAAAATAGGATTCGAACCGCTTTAGCTTTGGGTGTATTGTTTCTGAGTATAACACATATTGGCATTTTTCAATACTCTGTGTTACAGAAATGATTGCGCTACCATCTGATTTTTGCAATAGAAAATCAGCATCATCAATACTAAAAAGTTTTAGCTGTGAAGTGCTTACACCATTTAATAAGAATAACTTATTCAAGGTTTTTGGAGTGGAAATTAAAATATCAATACCCTCAAATATTTCTGATTTTTGAATATCGATATGAAGTTCCTCATACCCAACGTAAACCCTTACATTACTGTATTTGGTGAAATTTAGAAAAGTATTGTAGAGCTCAAGTGCTTTTGTCTTATTTTCTACAATTACAACTGCCCTTGGTGCATTCCCCTCTGCTTTATAGCCAATTTTCTGCAAAGTGGTAAGGATGAGTGTAGTTGTTTTTCCATTGTCTTTGGGTGCTACACAAAATACATTGGCGCCACTTTTTACCACCGGAATACTTTTTTTTTGAAAAGATGTAGGTTCAGAAATTTCAAATTGTTCCAGTCTTTCGAGTAGTTCTGGATGTAATTTTTTGAAAGGCATAGTTTTTACGATTGGAATTGATGCTTTAACAGATTTTAGACAAAGATACTAAGCAAGAATGGATGCTGAAATCATAGTTCCTATTTTCGAGTTTTTAAATGTGAAGGAAGGCGGTGATTATTTTCTTCTGTTTCTAGCAGTTATACCATTAAACAAATAGATTTTGAAGGTACTATTTTTGCCAAATTTTTGTAGCGTTTGTTTGAAGTAATAGGCATACCGTCTTACGGTAAGAATATAATTCTTAAGCTAGGAAGATGGGTTCAAGTGAATTTCAAGGATATTCCTTTCTACCAATTTTAGATACTTATTTAAATTTATTGAGACCAGACAAATAATTATTCTGTTTTAATAAAATAATCGAACATCTCTTATTACTTTTTAACTATCTTAATCTCGTAATCTCAATTTTCATGACGTTTGGTTTCAATTAATGGATTAATAGCATTGATTTACCACTTAGATATTGGGGGCATAGCGTGTAGTTTTACTTAAACTTATATTTGATTAGATGAAAAAATATCCTAGCATATTTAATGATGTTATAGGTCCTGTTATGCGAGGACCCTCCAGTTCTCACTGTGCAGCTTCTTTACGAATTGGAAGAATGTGTCTCGATTTAATGGATGGGAATATCAAAGAAGTACATATTGAGTTTGATACTAACGGTTCATTAGCTACGACCCATAAGGGTCAAGGTTCGGATATGGGGCTTTTTGGTGGATTTATGGGGTGGGAAGCGGATGAGAAACGCCTACCTAATTACTTACAGGCCATTGATGAAGCAGGTATTCAAATCAAAATCGATATTCATCCTATTGGTGCAACGCATCCAAACACCTATAAACTTACGCTAAAGAACCAAAAAGAGACCCGAATGGTTACGGCCATTTCAACTGGAGGTGGGATGATAGAAGTTATTGAAATTGATGGTGCTCCGGTATTGATGGCAGGAGATTTCTATCAAACTTTGATTTACGTTAAATCCCCGGTTCAGCTTATAAAGCATATTGAAGCTTCTTTTGATTGTGACGAGATTACATTGCGTGAAGGAACATCTACTTTCATAGAAATAAAAGCCAATCAATTTATTCCAGCCAATCTAGAGGCAGCCCTGCTAGAAATGAATGAGGTACTTTTTATCAAAAAAATGAAGCCTGTACTTCCGGTAATGGCACGCAAGGATCTAAAGGTTCCTTTTATTACGTGCAACGAAATGCTAGAGTATAATACAGGTAAGAATCTTGAATTATGGGAGTTGGCCGTTGCTTATGAAAGTATGCGAGGTGCTATTTCCGAGGAAGCAGTTTTTGAAAAGATGCGGGATATTTTAAAAATTATGCGAAATGCTATCGACCTTGGTTTACAAGGAACGAAATATGCAGATCGTATACTTGGCCCACAGTCTTTGACTTTTCAAGAAAAGATGGATGGCAAAAAACTGGTTGCCGGAGATGTATTGAACCAAGTAATTCTATATACTTCTGCCATGATGGAAGTTAAAAGCTCTATGGGCGTAATCGTTGCAGCGCCAACTGCAGGGTCTTGCGGAGCTTTGCCAGGAGCAATAATTGGTATAGGCAAAACATTGGAGCTTTCAGAAGACGAAATGATAAAAGCGTTACTAGCTGCAGGAATTATTGGTGTGTTCATAGCAGCGCATGCTACCTTTGCTGCTGAAGTAGGTGGATGTATGGCCGAATGTGGATCAGCATCAGGAATGGCAGCAGCAGGTATTGTTGGATTAAAAAATGGAACCTTGAATCAGTCCATTTCAGCAGCCTCAATGGCTTTGCAATCCAGCTTGGGCATGATTTGCGATATGATTGCCGATAGGGTAGAAGCACCATGCTTAAATAGAAATGTAATGGCTGCTACCAATGCTATTTCTTGCGCGAACATGGCTTTGTCAGACTATGATCATTTAATTCCTCTAGACGAAGTGGTAGAGACTATGAAACGTGTTGGCGATGCACTACCCAATACACTCTGTTGTACCGGTTTAGGAGGCCTAGCCATTACAAAGACCGCCAAGGAAATCGAGGCTAAGTTAGCCAATGGAGAAATAAATACGAATAAGACTTTTTTTAAAGTTTGTTAGATTAGGAGCTTCTCTTAATAGAATATTTTAGCATTTTGTTGCTTTTAGGGCTTTCTATTTCATTTATAAAACTTGTATGATAACAATAATTTGGGTCTCATTGGCTGGTTTAGGTTTATGGTTTGGTATTGTTTTAACGCGGGACTTCTTAGCTCACCGAAATTCATTAGAAGACAGTAGCTGGTTAAAAACTTCAATTATTGGATTCGTAGTTAATTTTTTTGATGTCCTGGGTATTGGCGCATTTGCGCCGCAAACGGCCCTTTTAAAATTTACAAAGCAAACTAAGGACAAACATATCCCTGGGACCATGAACGTAGCCAATACGCTTCCTGTAGTGTTACAAGCTCTTATTTTTATTACCATTATCGAAGTAGAGCCTATTACCTTGGTGGCTATGTTTTTATCGGCTGCTCTTGGTGCCGTTTTAGGTGCCGGTGTGGTTGCTAAGCTATCAGAAAAAAAGATTCGTTTGGTAATGGGCTTTGCACTGTTGGTTACTGCTTTTTTTATGTTAGCTACCAGCATGGAATGGATTCAAGGTGGGGGAGATGCTATTGGTCTTAGTAATGGCAAATTAGCCATTGCGGTTATTGCTAACTTTGGTTTAGGTGCTTTAATGACAGCTGGTATTGGTTTATATGCTCCCTGTATGGCACTGGTTTTTGCTTTGGGTATGTCTCCCCAAGTCGCCTTTCCGATCATGATGGGTTCCTGCGCTTTTTTGATGCCTCCAGCCTCTGTGCGCTTTATTCGTGAAAAAGCGTATAATCGAAAAGCCGCTGTTGCTATGGCAATCCCAGGTATTGTAGCGGTATGTATAGCTGCTTTTATTGTAAAGTCCTTACCATTGGATGTTCTCAGGTGGGTAGTTATTGCCGTAATACTTTATACGTCAGGAGTAATGCTTCATGCGGGCTTCACAAAAAAATAATAGGTTCCTTTAGCATAAATACCTACTTCTTCTCAAAATCAGCTTCCATTAGCACTTTAAAATCAGGATCCAGTATCAGTTTTGTTGGTTTAAAATCAATTAAAAAAGAAAATGTATTTGACTTTTTATCGATTTGTATTTTTTTGATAAGTAGTTGTTTTTTTTCTGGTCCGTAAACAGCGATTTCTAAGGGCATTTCAAAAAAACTACCATCGCTCTGCACTTGATCAAGACGTATCGTGATTTCCTTTTTCTTAGCGTCGAATTCCCAATTACCCTTATATTTCAAAGTGCCAGGTTGAAACAACCATTGTTGAAAAAATTGTTGAAGATTCAAACCGGAAGCTTCCTCCATTTCCCTACGAAAGTCATCAGTAGTAGCGTTTAAATCTTTGTATTTTTTATAATACGATTGAATTCCTTTCCAAAAAACGTCAGTACCTACTACGCCACGCAGCATATGCAGCATCCAGCTCCCTTTTTGATAGGTCTGTATCGTGACCACTTTTGACATATCGGTTAGATTATCGTGGACAATGCGATACTCTGGATTTTTTACATAAAAATCATCTACGGTTTTTTTGCTTTTCATGAGACCTTCCATAAAAGCATCTCGTCCATATTGATGTTCAATAAAAAGTAAAGTGAAATACGTGGCAAAGCCTTCGCTTAACCAGACATCGTCCCAATCGTATTCGGTAACGGCATTTCCAAACCATTGATGGGCAATTTCATGTATGATTACGTTTCGCCAACGCTCGTTTCTATCGCCAACTACTGAGTTTTCGCTATATAAAATGGCAGAAGCGGCTTCCATGCCACCGCTTACGCTGTTCGATTGAATGTTGGCTAATTTTTCATAGGAAAAGGGCCCAATATTATTGCTGTAAAATTCCAATGCACTTTTTGTAGGGATAGTAAAATCATAAAATCCAGCATCCCTATCTTGCTTATACACCCAAGTTTCAATGGATTTCCCTTTAAATTTATCTACGTATTGAATGGCAAACTCGGCAACCCCTAAAACATATAACCAAGTGGCAATAGGAACGGATTGCTTCCAATGCGTAAGACGCGATCCATTTTCCAAATTACTTTCTTCAATCTTTAATCCATTGGAAACAACTTGGTAGTGTGCGGGAGCCGTAACTATAAATTCACAGGTGGCCTTGTCGTAGGGATGGTCAATGGTTGCCAGCCAATTTCTACCTTTATTAGGCCAATTATCACTAAAGAAAGTTCTATCTCCGTATTTATTATTTGCAATCTTAAGGCCTGTGGCTGGTATGCCTTTGTATGTAACGGTATAACTACTGCGTTGATTTACTATGGAAGTGGTTGGTAGTTGGATTGTCAATACATCATTCTCATGTGTATATTCCAAGGTTTTCCCTTCTGAAATTACGCTACCAACTATCATGCCTTTGCCGTCTAGTTTTTTCGAGGCCATAATTAAATCCAGTCGCAACGTATTTATACCCTCCGCCAAGTACCGGATATCGATCGTTTCCTCACAACTAATTTCATCCGTAGTATCCGATACACTTATACGAAACGTATAGTTGACTGCATCTATATTGGGATTTTTTGGGTAATTGTCCGACGGAGGAAATGCAAAACTAGCATATAGTGGTAAAAGAAAAAGTAGTAGTAAAAGCCAATTTTTCATAGGGTGTAATTTCGTTGGTACTTATAATGCTATACTAGTTTTTAAAGGGTAATGTTGAAGGCGGATGAAATTCTGTCAATCCCTTTTCTTTAATGGTATTTTCAATGGATTTTATAGAAGAAGGTACAAATCCACTTAAGTTTTCCACGCCACTTTCCGTCACTAAGGCCACATCTTCTATACGAATGTACAGTCGTTCTTCTGGAATCCAGATCATGGGATCAATCGTAAAAACCATCCCTGCTTTTAAGGGAACCCGGTGAACGATTCCAACATCATGAACCGCCATACCCACAGGATGCTGAAAATGTCCCCTGAATTGTATTCCTTTCTCTACCGCCTTTAAATGGTTAGGATTTGCAAAGGTTTTCCCAATCAAATATTGTTTCATATCAGCAGCGGCTAAATCTAAAACTTCATCGGACGTAATTCCTGGTTTTATATAGCTAAATAGCGCATCTCTGTACGCAACAATATAATTATAAAGCGCTTTTTGAGCAACATCAAATTTCCCATTAACGGGCCATATTCGAGTGACATCACTGGTATAATACCTATAATCAGGTGCATAGTCCATCAATACCAAATCTCCAGCATTGAGTATATCGGTTTTATGAAAATAGTGTCCCATATAGGCATTGGTTCCACCGCCAATAATGGAGGCATAGCCATCGCCACGTGCCCCGTTTACATGGAAAACATACTTTGCTGCAGCATCCAGTTGGTATTCATAAACACCCGGCTGGGTAGAGCGCATGGCTTCCATAATTCCCAACCCTGCAATTTGAGTAGCTTTTCGTATCAGTTCTATTTCTTCTTTACTTTTAATGAGTCGCATTTCATCCAGGAAGGGGTCAAGGTCATGGATTTGGAACTGTGGAAATTGGGAATTAATTTTCTGTACGAATAGAGCCTCTTTGGAAGCAGTTCCATCCCAAGGGTCTGCAGCTGTCCGTGCCTGACCAAATAAAAGTTCGTCACGACTATCATTACCGGTTTCGGCAGGACTCAAAGGTGTATATAACTTAAGTGCGTCCGCTTTTATGAGTCCCGTAAGGAGCAGGTCGGAAGATAAATATTCATAGCCTTTTACGGTATCAACTCCTGTAAGCTCTTTTACCAACTCCGCATCTTCCGCAGATAATATTTTTCCTTGCCCTTGTTCACGTCCCGCATCTCTATGTGGTAAATACAAAGTAGTTCGTTTATTTTTTCCGTTTAGCAATAAATATGCATGATCTGATTCTAAGCCAGTTAAATAATAGAACGTGTTAGATTGTCTAAAGACACTAAACCCCGACTGTCCAGAAGCACCCTGAACAAGAGCAATTGACTTATTTCCTATAGCAGCTAAAACTTTTAATCTACGTTCCTTAAAATTTTCAATAGAGAAATCAGTTTGGTAATGGTAATTGTCTTGTGCCATTAGGTGAGACGTTATACAAAACAGCAAGGTTAGGATAGAAATTCTTAAGGTGGTTCTCATGAAATCAAAGTTTTACAGGAAGGAATTTATGAATACAGCGATAAGTAACGAATATACCAAAAAATGGGTCTTGTAAAACCAACAGTTATTAATGACATTCAAATAAGTTGATATATATAAGCAGTAAAGACTGCACGTTACTTGTTTTCCAATTTCTTCAACATGGCTACAGCATTCCCGTTGTTTGGATTAAGCTCCAGGGATTTTTTGTAATTTTCAATAGCCTCTTTATTTCTACCTAAAGTCATGAGCGCCTCTGCATAACTATCATATGGATTGTCCCTGTCTGGAAATACATCAATACTTAATTTAAAAATAGCAGCTGCGTCTTTTGCATTCCCAGCATGAAGAAAACGATATCCTGCTACAATCAATTCTTGTTCGCTACTGTAATAGTCATCATCATCAACATGCTTTTTGTAAAAAAGAATACCGCTTGTAATTCCTTTATCTGCAATAACCTCAGACATGAATTTAAAAGGTTTTTTTGGGAAATCATAGGTGGTATCATTCAAGATACCGGTTATCCCAGTAGTCATTGTATTTAGAAAGGCTTTGCGTGTATTGTTTAAAAAAATAATAGAGGAGTTACTAGAAGGGATCCGTGTGAATAAGGCACAAAACCCATCAATAACGCCTGTATGTCCAATGGTTGCTACTTTATCTCTGGTATTGCCAACCTGCCTATGCATAAGCTCCCAGCCGTATCCTTGGTGCCCGTCATACTCTTCATCAGCAACATGTTTGGTAAACATCAAATCTAAATACGCTTTGGGTACTAACTTTTCGGTATGTAAGGCCTGATCTAATAAAAACAAATCCTCAACGGTAGAATATATATTGCCTACCGCGGGTATGTTGGACATGTCTATATAATTAGCGTTAAAATAGTCGCCAAACCCTTTAAAATAACCCTTGGCTCTCTTCTTAATCAGTGGTCTATGTTTATCTATACCAGTGTTTACCATGCCTAAAGGAGATAGTATTTTATTTTTCAAAACAGTTTCATAGCTAAGGCCTGTTACAGTTTCAATTAGATATCCTAATACCATATATCCAGAATTGCTATACGCAAAACGTTCTCCCGGAGTAAATTCAAGCGGTAAATCATAAAATTCTTGTATCAATCGTTCTGGTCGCTGCTTACCCGGAAAGGGATTTAATGGAATATCGGATTCATAGTCCCTTACCGTCCCAGAGGTGTGACTTAGTAGATGGTGAAGTGTAATCTGATCCCCATTCTTTTTTGGATAATCTGGTAAGTATGTACTTATAGGTTCATGTAGATCCAATTTTCCTTCGGCAACCAATTGCATAATCAAAACTGATGTAAATGGTTTGGTAATTGAAGCTATTCTAAACTTGGTATCCGATTGGTTCGGAATATCCCATTCCATATTAGCAAATCCGAAACCATTTTTATAAATGATTTCGCCGTTGTGCGATACTAAAATAGCACCGTTGAATCCTTCATAGTCGGCGTATAAACCTACAAGTTCATCTATCTTTTGTGCCTTTTTGGACAGCAGAACTGTTTTATTGGTTTCTTGTTCTGATTTTTGTTTGCATCCAAAGCAAAGCAGTAGGGTGGGAATTATAAAAATAAGTACTGCTCCTCTTACCCACATATGGGTTCTGGTGTTTATAAATATACTGTTCATTTACTATTTTTGATTATACGGTTGAAATAGAGGTTTAGTCAAGTACAGACACCCTATTTTGAATTTTTTAGTGAATACAAGCTTTCTTGATTGGAACTATAGTGTTTAATTTTTTCCATATTTCGTGATTTTTTGGTTGCGGAGAAAACTGAAAAAGTACTGTAGCCGTTTCCGTAGACTCACAAAACCATTGTGTTGCTTTTATCTTTATAGTCATTGACTTTCCAGTATGGAAGCCGTCAAAAAAACTCATTTGTCCTGTAAATGTAGTTTGACCATTTATTACTGTAGAAAGCAATAATGTTAGAGTAGGATCGGGAAATTTTGTTGCCCAATGGTTCGGCTTCATGAGACTATCAAAATAGTGCTCTAAATTGAATGTTATCTGTTTTAGGGTTAATGCACTGTTTGCATTCACTTTCCATGCGAGCGCTAAAGACCAAAATTGTGGGCTATCCGGTTGGTCCCATTCTGGGGCAAAACGTAATTCCTCAAAACCGTTGAGCGTCAAATCCGGTGCCCAAGCTATAGGGAACGTAATAATCTCCTTATTCCAGGTGCTATCTGCCACTACTATTTCTAAATGCTGTTCTTCCTGTCCAAATAGTAAAAAGGAATAGCATAGGATACCTAATACTAAAATATGGTTCTTCATTATTCTATATGTTTTTTACATTATCTAAGTTGTGAATCATTTTATTTATAGGTTACCTCTCTAACAAAATTTGCATTTTTATCCCAAATGATAATTTCACCCTTACTGCTTGATGTTACAATAAATTCACCATCAGGACTCCAATCAACTCCCCATAGGTAATCGTTAGTAGATGTAGATTCCGCTAATAGTTTTCCGTCCTTGGTCCAAAGTCTAAGAGCATCGCTGGCGGTTGCTAGTTTTTCTCCGTTTGGGTTCCATCTTAGGTTTCTATATTCCGCAATACTCCCTTTTATTTCATGTTGTTTGACTCCATCAGAACTCCAAAATTGTAGTAGTTTGTTTTCCGCATTTTCAAGGTCGCCATAATCTCCAACCACAAAAAAATCACCAGAAGTGTGCCAAGCCACACAAAGTAAAACTACCTCTTTGGTTCTAGGTTGAAACCTATTAATGGGCTCTCCCATATGGTTATATATTCCTATTTGAGATCCTACCGTTGTTAAGATGTTTTTATTTGGATGCCAATCTATTCCAGTTACAGACTTGGGGTCTGCAAGAAACCTACTTACGCGTTTACCAGCTACAGTATAAATAGATACGGCATCTTTAAGCTCTGAAACTGCAAGAAACTCCCCATTATAGTTCCAGTCCAAAGCTCTAAAACTTGAAGCTAAACCATCTAGTTCTATCCAAGTATTCGTATCAAGATTTAGAATTTTTGCCTTAATCGTCCCGCTTTGAGTTATTAGCGCCAGCATGTTTTTAAAAGGATGCCATTTAATTCTGCTTAATTGTACATTTTTAATAGGATAGGTTTTAACCAAGTCAAACGTATGTGCATCAAATAGTTTTAGCTCGTCCTGGTTTCCACCCGCTGCAATAAATTTCCCATCCATACTCCAAGCTACAGTCCATAATGTTGGCTTGGGTTTTTGTTCTTGACAAGCAACATTAAAGGCTAACAGAAGTATGGAAAAAAGGCTACAGGTTTTTAGGTCCATTACGGCGTTTTTGTTTCTAATCATTTTGCTTGGAGATTACAATAACCTCAAATGTTATGGCATCAGAAATTGTATCGTCCTTTAGGGTTTTTAACAGACCTTTAGACTCGTAATTGACATTCCACCGTGTTCGGTCAATTATAAATTTCGAAACCATTCGGATTCTACCGTCTATCTGTTCTAAAGTAGCGCTGTACGTGATAGCCTGTGTTACGCCTTTTATGGTCAACATAGCTTTAACATCTAGGTTAACATTGTCGGCATAGGTTATCCCTGTTATTTCTAGTTGTGCACTTGCGTGTTTTTTTACGTTAAAAAAGTCTTCATTTTTAAGATGGAAAACTAACATTTCATTGTATTTGCCATCGGTATTGGTAATGGAATTCATATCCACCTCAAAACTACCGCCCGTTAACGCATCTCCATTTTTAAATATGATACCTTGTTTAAACTTTACAGTACCATAATGTTCGTTGAATTTAAAAAGATTAGAGCCTGTCCATTTAATAGAACTCATGCTTGTGTCGATTGGGATTTCACTTTGAGCAGTTAAATAGCCAATAGTAAATAAAGACACAAATACTACAATATGTTTTTTCATTATTAAGAATTTCTTCCAAAATTATGATCTCACTTGCCAAAACATGTCAAAAAAATGTAAAAGAAGTGTCAACAAGTGTAAAAAGTGTTTTGATTTTATGTTCTTTACATTATTATGAGTAGAAAAAGTCTTCTTAGTTCGGTTATTGTTTTGAGCATTGTTTGCTTTTTCTTGACTGTTGTTTCATGTTTAGGGGATAATGATATCGCGTCTATAGAGCGTTCAAAAATATCTTTAAGAAATGTTGGGCATCAATTATTGTTATCTAACCAGGATAGCTCATCTTTAGTTTTACCTGTTATTGAATTAGAAGCATTCAAATATGAATTATCCTTTCAACAGCCTTTATCTTTCGACCCAGATAATTTAGTATCCATTGTTGACAGTTCTTTCCAAAAATTAAAACTTCCAAGGCACTACAGAGTTGAAGTGGTACAAGTTAAAGATCAGCAGATAGCCTATAGTTATGAAATGGACTCGGAAGAACGCAACACCATCATACCTTGTGGTGGAAGATTATTGCCCAAAGCAAATTATACAATTGAAGTAAATTTCAAACCCAAAACGGCTTCATTTTCTAGTTGGACTGCACTCTTGTTCCTTTCTGTTTCTGCCGCAATAGCCTTTTTCTATTTTAAAAGAAAAAAAATACCGGCACCTGTTGAAACTAAAAAAGAGCACAAAGCTATTGGTAGTTTTAAATTTTATCCCGAGCAGAGTAAATTGGTAAAACAAGCTGTAGAGATTGGTTTATCTAAAAAAGAATGTGAATTGCTGGAAATTTTTATAGCAAACCCAAATCAGATTATTAAACGTGATGAATTAACAAAAAGGGTCTGGGAAGATAACGGTGTATTTGTTGGTAGAAGTCTAGATACCTATATCTCTAAACTTCGTAAGAAATTAAAAGAAGACGATACTATTAAACTGACCAATGTGCATGGGATTGGTTATAAGTTGGTAATTGGATAGTCATTTAACCAATGATTGCGAAATTGATTACGTGGTTTGTCTTTTATACTTTTTATGTCATATTGAGTTTCTGCGCCCGTAATTAAATAAAGGTCTTCATTTGGGAAATATTTAAACGTAACGCCAGCGCTTACCTGCTCTTGGTAGCCAGAATTTATGAAATACACCTGACTATTCAAAAGTTTAAAACAACAGTTGTAGGCTAGGTTATACCTGTGCTAATTCAGAACCTCTCAATAACTATAAAGTAAGCTTTTTAAAATAAAATGAAAATAAATGAACTAAAGTATTGAAAGTCAAAAAAATGGCACCATCTTTGTTTACTAATAGTTATTATAAATTAAATTACATTACAATGAGTAAAGGAACAGTAAAATTTTTCAACGACACAAAAGGTTTTGGATTCATCACTGAAGAAGGAGTTGAAAAGGACCACTTTGTACACATTTCAGGATTAGTAGACGAAATTCGCGAAGGCGATGAAGTTGAATTCGATCTTCAAGAAGGCAACAAAGGTTTAAACGCAGTAAACGTAAAAGTTATTTAAGTATATACTTTCAAGTTTAACAAAAACCCATCATTAAGTTGATGGGTTTTTTTTGTTTTATATCAAAAAGCAACTATCCAGTACATTCCTTTTAAACCTAAGCAGTTCAGTTTAAACAGCATTAGGCCTAAGGTAAACACACATTTTAACTCCCAAAATAAAAGTAGAAATGCGAATTCAACAATGGTGCTTAAGACCATCATTATAATCCCATTATTTTTTGTGCTCCTCATGGTACTTACCTTAGGTAGAGTTACTACCGTTAGGATGCTTTTATGTTGTATCTAATAAGCGGATTTAGAATAGCAGCAATAGGTATAAGTACTATGCACGATGTTATTTAGGGGTCATATTCAAAAGACAAAAACATCAATACCTCCTTAGGCTGCATGTCCAATCTTATTGGGGGCTTAAATAGCATCATGTACAACAAGATGTATCTCATGTACACTATAAAAAACTAAGGTAGATCATAGCGGAAATTGCTTAAAAATACGATATGCCATATCACCTAAAAAAATCTCTTTAGGATGGCAATGGAAATCAGATTAGGATACTTCACCAACTGTGGAGAAAATAAAAACCTTGTATTTAAAAAGTGGTACAGAATAATGATGTAATTTCGCGCCTTCTAAAAATGGGTCTATGAAACGCATCAGTCAATACAAGAAGTTATTTGGTATCGAAAAGGAAATCGAGCTTAAAACATTAAAAACAACGTATCGCAATCTAGTAAAAGAATGGCATCCAGATAAATTTCAAGAAGGCGATGCTAAGCGTGAGGAAGCAGAAGTGCAAAGCCGTTCGATAATTGATGGCTATCATTTTTTGGTAAGTATAGCTCCAGAAACTATAGCTGGAAACTTAGAGTCCTATACTGAAACGATTACAAATTCTGGAATAGCAGATTATGTTCATGACGGTTTAGTGCTGGAAATTACCTTTTTAGATGGTACTTCCTACGAATATTTTGGGGTAACTAAGCCCATTTACATTAAAATGGTCAATTCTACTAAGTTGAATCGTTTTGCTAAACGGACCATTTATTCAAAGTACACCTATAGAAAATTAAAGCGCACGCTTCAGGAGGCTTAGGCGCCTGAAGTTATTTGATATCGCTGTTAGCACTACTTTTTCAATAGTTATTTTAAGGGAATTAGCTTAGTAATAAAGTGTTTCTAGTACTTCGTGTACCTATCTTTGAGTAAACTTATTTTATGGCAACACAGTTCTCTAATTTAGGAGTTAACGAACAAGTACTACAAAGTCTAGCTGCTTTAAATATTTCTGTTCCCACGGATATTCAAAAGAAAACAATTCCCGTCCTGTTGCGTCAGAAAGAGGATGTTGTTGCTTTGGCAAAAACAGGAACAGGTAAAACTGCTGCATTTGGATTGCCTTTGTTACAGCTTATTAATTCAGATAATCCTGAAGTGCAGGCTTTAATATTGGCGCCTACCCGAGAATTGGGACAACAGATCTATTCAAATTTAGTTTCTTACAGTACGCATTGTCCTAACATTTCTATCGCTTCTGTATGTGGCGGTATTCCAATTAAACCTCAAATAGAGCGGTTAAAGGAAACAACACATATTATAGTGGCTACGCCAGGGCGATTAATCGATTTAGTTCAGCGCAAGGCCGTCAATATTAAAAAGTTACAGTATTTGGTCTTGGATGAAGCTGATGAGATGGTAAGTGCTTTGAAAAAAGACTTAGATATTATCATCACAGAAATCCCCAAAACAAGAAGAACCTTATTGTTTACAGCAACCATGCCAGGTGCCGTAAAACAAATGGTGCAGAATTATATGTCAAAACATGTGGTGCAACTAGAAGCGGATATGGCACAATTGGGGCATCAAGGTATTGATCATAAATATACCGTGGTAGCACCCATAGAAAAACTAGAAGTATTGCTCCATTTTCTAAATTCTAAAGAGGGGGAACGTGGTATTATTTTTTGTAAAACCAAAGCTGCCGTTAATAAACTGGCAAAGAAACTAGCCACCAACAAATTCTCATCTGGCGCTATTCACGGGAGTTTAAGTCAAGGGATACGTGACAGAATCATGGGGCAGTTTAGAGAAGGATTTATCGATATCCTTGTAGCAACGGATTTAGCAGCACGTGGCATAGACGTTAAAGAAACTTCCTATGTTGTAAATTATCACTTACCCGATACGTATGAGGCCTATGTACACCGAAGCGGCAGAACAGCTAGGGCAGGAGCAAAGGGTCTTTCCTTAAGTATCATACAGCAAGAAGAAGTTAATGATATTCCTGAGTTTGAAAAGGAATTGGGAATAGTATTTAATGAACTTCAAAAACAGAATCCAGCAACCAGAGAGGAAATAAATGTAGTGCTGTGGGCAAAAAAGATATTTAAAACTAAGCCAAACCGTACTATTTCTGAGGAGACTAAGGAGAAAGTAAAAACTGTATTGCATCATTTAACCAAAGAAGAATTGATGGAAAAAGTGCTGGCAGATTATGTAACACACAATTCAGCAACAATTTCAAAAACCGAGATTTCTAAAAAGAAGTAAACCCTATGGCTAATTACATTCGGAACCAACAGGATATTTTAGAAAAATTAAAGATTGATGCATTGAATCCAATGCAAGAAGAGGCCCTTACCGTTATTGAAAATACGGTTAATACCGTTTTGCTGTCCCCAACAGGTACAGGTAAGACCTTGGCTTTTCTGCTACCGCTAATAAATTCGTTAGACTCAGAATCTACTCAAGTACAGGCATTAATTTTAGTACCTTCTAGAGAACTTGCCATACAAATAGAGCAAGTGGTCAGAGCTATGGGTTCTGGTTTTAAAGTGAATGCGGTCTATGGAGGCAGACCCATGTCCAAAGACAAAATAGAACTAAAACATACTCCAGCTATTCTTATTGGCACCCCAGGTAGAATCTCTGATCATTTTAATGCAGACCGATTTTCTAAAACAAGTATTAAAACCCTAGTTTTAGATGAGTTTGACAAGTCGCTTGAAACTGGTTTTGAGGAGGAAATGAACGCTATCATTAGTGAATTACCTGATGTTCAAAAGCGTATTCTAACCTCCGCTACGCAAGGGGTTAAAATTCCAAGCTTTGTTGGTTTGGATACGCCTAAAATTATTAACTATTTAAAGGATAAAAAAGTATCTAGACTGGCTATTAAGACCGTGTTTTCACCGGATAAGAATAAGTTGCAAACCCTCGTAAATTTGTTGCATTATATTGGGAATGAACCTGGAATTGTTTTCTGTAATTTCAAAGATAGTATTGAACAAGTGAGTTCTTTTTTAGATAAGAACGATATCAACTATACCTGTTTTTCTGGTGGGATGGAGCAAAGGGACCGTGAACGTTCCTTAATTAAATTTAGAAACGGCACGTGCCAAGTACTCATCGCCACGGATTTGGCCGCAAGGGGTATCGATATCCCAGAAATGAAATATATTATCCATTATGAACTTCCTAGGGCCGTAGAAGAATTTACCCATAGAAATGGTAGAACGGCAAGAGTAAATGAAAAAGGGACTGCCTATGTACTACAATGGGAAAAGGAACGCTTGCCTGGGTTTATTCAGAAAGACGAACCCATAGATATTTCCAAAAAAGCACCTCATAGAAAGCAATATTGGGAAACCCTGTTTATTTCTGGAGGCCGAAAGGATAAAATCTCAAAGGGTGATATCGCAGGTTTATTTCTTAAACAAGGCGAAATTAACAAGGACCAATTGGGCGTAATTGAACTAAAACAGGATTGTGCCTTTGTAGCCGTTCCGATAACGCTTGCAAATGATTTAGTTGCAAAACTAAATAATACCCGGTTGAAAAAGAAGAAAGTACGTGTAACAGTGCTTTAACGCTACTCCTTGCATTCAATTTTGAAAAAGTCCGATATAACATTTTTAGTTACGTAGTTTGTTTTTAAGCGCATAGGTACGCTGGCCTACTATGATAATTTACTCGCTTTTACTAGCGTTCGGTCTTCTACTACGTAGTAGGTAAGGAAAACATTCCCATAATTATACCTATTACTGACTTTACTAATCCGCTATCTATCAAATAGAAAGACATATATTTGAGTACATAAAACAACTATTCTATGAAACTTCTGTGCTACATCTCATTGATTTTATTGGTTTGCTTCTCTTGTAAAAATGATAAAACCATGAACATTGAAAATGAACCAGTAATAACACCTGTGGTTTTTGATGGTATAGATACTTCCATCAATCCTGGAGATGATTTTTTTAATCACGTTAATAAAAACTGGTTTGAAAATGCTGTCATTGCAGATGATCAAGTTGGGGTTGGAGCCTATAGATTTTTAAACATTCCACAACAAGAATTACTGAGAACTATTCTGGAAGAAGTTTCGCAAATAGACAATCCAAAAGGAAGTATTGAACAGAAGGTAGGTGATTTTTATACCTCGGGTATGGATACGGTTATTATTGACCAGCTTGGACTTAAACCCATTCTACCCATTCTAGAACGTATTACAGCTATCAGTGATGTTACATCGATGACAACATTTGTAGCCACTCAAATAAAATCCGGGGATTACTCCATGTTTGCGTCTGGTATCGCTCCAGATCAAAAAAATAGTTCGCTTAATATATTGCATGTCGGTCAGACAGGATTAGGCTTGCCCGATCGTGATTATTATTTTTCTGATGATGCTTCTATTAAACCCATACAAGAAGCTTATAAAACCTATTTAGCGACTCTTTTTGAATTGGTTGGTGATGATAATCCGAAAGCACAAGCTGATATCGTCTATGGCATAGAAAAGCAAATGGCCAAATCCCACAAAACACGCATAGAACGCAGAATTATTAAAGAAAACTACCACAAGATGGCAGTTTCCCAATTAAAAGAGAAACATCCAAACATGGGTTGGATAGCCTTGCTGAAAAATTTGGGCACTGACGTAGATTCTATAAATATAGCGCAACCTGCGTACTATGATGCTTTAAATAATATGTTGACATCGGTATCTATAGCCGATTGGAAATTATATCTTAAAGCAAATTCTATAGGATCACATGCTGATTTACTTACACAGCCGTTTCAAGATGCTTCTTTTGAATATTCTAAAGTATTATCTGGCCAAACAGAGCAGCAGCCAAGAGCCAAGCAAATGGTGCGTCGCGTTGACGGACAATTAGGGTTTGCCCTCGGTCAATTATATGTAAAGCGTTACTTTAACGAAGATGCTAAAAAACGTGCACTGGACCTCGTTAATAATTTCCAAAAAGTATTAGAGAAACGAATCGATAATCTCGATTGGATGAGTGATAGCACTAAAGTTAAAGCAAAAGATAAACTCTATGCTATTAACAAAAAAATAGGCTATCCAGATGTATGGAAAACTTATGATGTCTCCATAGATCGCAAACAATTTTTTGAAAATGTTGTAGCCCTGCGTCAAAACGAATACCAATATGAATTGAAACAACTTAATAAAGCACCTAATAGAGACGAATGGGGAACAACGCCTTCTACCGTAACTGCCTATTACAATCCGGCATTAAATGAAATTGTATTTCCAGCAGGAATTTTACAAGCGCCTTATTTTGATTTGTATGCAGATGATGCTGCTAATTATGGCGGTATAGGTATGGTGATTGGACACGAGTTCACCCATGCCTTTGATGATCAAGGGGCACAATATGATAAAAACGGAAACGTGACCAATTGGTGGACTGATGAGGATTACACAAAATTTAAAGTAAAAACACAACAAATCATTGACCAATATAGCGCCTTTACTGTTTTGGATAGTGTGCATTTAAAAGGCGCGTTAACCGTTGGTGAAAACACCGCAGATAATGGAGGAATTGCTATTGCTTTTGATGCTTTCAAAATGACGACACAAGGAAAGGACACCACTAAAATTAGAGACTATACACCAGACCAACGTTTCTTTCTGTCTGTTGCTACTATTTGGCGTGTAAAAATGCGTGATGCATACTTACGAAATTATGTGACTACAGACCCACATTCACCACCAATTTGGCGCGTTAATGGACCTTTAATGAATTTTACGCCATTTTATGAAGCCTTTGATGTACAACCAGGTGACGTAAACTATAGAACAGAAGAGGAACGTATAAAAATTTGGTAAACTAATAAGAGGTCTATCTTCATTGAATTGGTTTAAAAGGTTTTACCTCTTTGGTTTTGGGGTGAGCCCTTAATTGAATCCCGGGCAAAATGTCCGGGGTAGGTACAGGTGTATTATGTCAAAGAATTAGAACTTTTTTCAACATTATTGAATACCATTGAACATTCCATAGCCTTAATTTCAAGACTATAGGATGGACGCATTCCTTAAATTATAGTATCTTTTAATCCTTCTTACTAATAGTTAAACCTTCCAATGAGAAAAACACTATATATTTTACTTCTAACCCTTTCCATTACTTCTTGCATGTATGCCCAACGCAGCAAAAATAGTAGTGTACCTGTACTTACAGAAAGCTTATACGAATCTATGACGTACCGAAATATCGGGCCTTTTCGCGGTGGACGGTCCACAACGGTTTCTGGTGTAACTAACGATATTTTTACATATTATATGGGCGCTACCGGTGGCGGCGTTTGGAAGACTACGGATGGAGGTACAACATGGAATAATATTTCTGATGGTTTTTTTAATACTACCGGTATCGGTGACATTACGCCAGCACCATCAAATCCTAACATCATATATGTAGGCACAGGGGAATCTCCAGTTCGTGGAGTAAAGACTTCTCATGGAGACGGCCTTTACAAATCTACGGACGCCGGGAAGACGTGGAAACATATGGGCCTTAAGGAAACACGTCATATCAGTGATGTTTATGTACATCCAGATAATCCAGATAAAGTATATGTGGCAGCACAAGGTAATCCTTGGGGGCCTAATGAGGAACGGGGTGTTTATCTTTCTGAGGATGGAGGACTTACTTGGAAAAAAATCCTTTATGTAAATCAAGATTCGGGAATTGTAGACATGACCGTAGACCCTAACAATCCAGATTTTATGATGGTTGCTACCTGGGAGTTTTGGCGCAAACCTTGGATAGTGCACAGTGGTGGACCCGGTAGTAAAATTTATAAAACTACAGACGGCGGAAAAAAATGGAAAGAAATAAATAAAGGCTTACCGGAATTAAAGGGTAAAATGGGGGTTGATATTTCACCAGCAAACCCAAATATCGTTTATATCGCTATTGATGCTTTAGGAGAGAAAGCAGGTGTTTATCGTTCCGAAGATGCAGGAGAAAGTTTTAAACAAATGACGAATGATGCCACGACGTATGCGCGCTCATGGTATTATATGCATGTCATAGCCGACCCCAATGATGAAGATGAACTCTGGGTCATGAACAGCTTTGCCATGAAATCTATTGATGGAGGAAAAACCTTTAAAGGGATAAAAGGGAGCCACGTTGACCATCATGATTTATGGATTAACCCAACCAATAGCGACATTATGATCAATGCCAATGACGGTGGCGGTTCTGTTACGTTTAATGGCGGTGAAAGCTGGTCTTCGATGTATAACCAACCTACGGGTCAATTTTATCGTTTAATTACGGATAACGGATATCCATATAGGGTCTACTCCGGCCAGCAAGATAATAGCACCATTGCCATTGATAGTCGTGTGGTTGATAACGGTATTGGAGAAATGCACTGGGATGTTATGCGGGCAGGGGAATCCTCAACAGTTGCCCTGGATCCTGATAATCCGAGATTTGTATACTCCACTTACTTCGCCAGTAATTTTGTAGAATGGGACCGTGATATTGATAACACACGAATGGTGATGCCTTATCCTACAAGGGTAACTGGAGAACAACCCAAAAATTTAAAATACCGTGCCAATTGGAACGGACCTGTTATTGTTTCCCCTCATAATCCTAAGGTAATTTACTATGGTTCGCAATATGTGATGAAGTCTACGGATAGAGGTGTTACTTGGAAGGAACTCAGTGAAGATTTAACACGAAACAATAAGGCGCATCAAGGCAAAGGAGGTGAACCCATAAGTAACGAGCAAATTACCGCAGAGAGCTATAATAATTTGTTCAATATAGAAGAGTCTCCTTTGAAGGAAGGGGTAATCTGGGTAGGATCTGATGATGGCCTAGTACACCTTACGCAAGATGGTGGAAAGACATGGTCTAACGTTACACCAAAAGGACTCAAGGAAAGTATTATCAATGTTGTGGAACCTTCTCCTCATGATGCTGCCACCGCATACATTGCGGTGTCCGGATATAAAATGAATGATTTTTCACCATATATTTTTAAAACAAACGATTACGGGGTCAGTTGGACAAAAATCGTGAACGGAATTCCAGGAGATACTTTTGCACGTACGGTTCGGGAAGACCCAGATCGTAGGGGGCTTTTATATGCAGGTACAGAAACCGGGGTTTTTGTTTCCTTTGATGATGGTGCACAATGGTATCCGTTGCAGAATAATCTTCCTGAAGTGCCTATAACCGATTTACGCGTAAAACGAAAAGATTTGGTCGTCGCTACCCAAGGAAGGGCCTTATGGATTTTGGACGATCTTACACCCTTACATCAACTTTCGGATGCTGTTTCCAAAGCCGATTATTATCTATATAAACCTAAAGACACAGAGACAGAACTATCCGTTGCGTATAGTATTGATGGGGGACAGGGCAAGAATCCGCCGCAAGGGGTACAGCTGAACTATGTGCTCAACAAGGAAGTTCCTGAAGGCACCCCATTGTCTTTGGAAATCTTAGATACTTCTGGTAAAGTCGTTCATTCTGAATTCACTAACCAACCAAAAGTAGCCTGTGACACCATAACAAAAGCACAGCTAAAGAAGACAAAAGGAGCGCATCGCTATTCTTGGAATATGAAAGTTGGCATTTTTGATTGTTTAACTGAACTATATACTACTAACCGAGATTTATCTGCATATAATGCCGCTCCTGGAACCTACAACGTACGATTAAAAGTGGGGGAATTTACACAAACCCAAGACTTCGAAATTATAATAGATCCGCGTATCGCAAACAGTATCGAGAATGTTGCCTCAGCATATATCGAACGTGATGCACTATCAAAATCAATTTATCAAGGAGCCAAAGAAATGGCAAAAGGAGTAAGAGCCGTAAGAAAGATAAAGCAGCAATTGGATTTTATTTTGGAGGTTACAGAAGATGATACCATCAAAAGTAAGGGGGCGGAGCTAAACAATACCTTAGATAATTGGATAGCAGAAATCTTACAAAAAGAAATGCGTACTTATCAAAGTAATTATATGTTCGAAGCGCGTCTTTTAATTAAGTTTAAACATTTCCTGAATTCTATCGGGAAAGGAAACTTACCCGTAACACAAGGAACTCGCGATGTTACTAAGGACTATTTACGACAATGGGCTACTTTAAAAACTAGCTTACAGGAAATCAAAACTAAAGAAGTAGCAAGCTATAATCAACAGTTAAAGGATGCAGGTTTACCAGCACTATACTGGCCATAAAATTACCTAAGCTTTCAATATAATTTATTAAATAATTAATACGCTTTTTATGAAATTTTCGATCGTAACATTTGCTTTTTGTGGAATACTTTTATTGGGATGTAAAACGGAGAATGATACTGAACCCAAGAAAGAATTCAAGATAGATTATGAAAAATTCACTTTGGACAATGGTCTTGAAGTAATCCTTCATGAAGACCATAGTGACCCCATCGTTGCAGTAGCGACAATGATGCATGTGGGATCTAATAGAGAGAAACCGGGGAAAACAGGTTTTGCTCATTTTTTTGAGCATATGAGTTTTAATGATTCTGAAAATGTTCCTGTGGGAGCAAATAGAAAAATGATTCCGGAATGGGGTGGCAGTAGAAATGGAGGAACCTGGAGCGATGGCACGGTATACTACGAAGTAGTGCCTAAAGATGCGTTCGAAAAAATCCTTTGGATTGATTCTGATCGTTTTGGTTATATGATAAACACAGTTACCACAGCTGCTTTGGAGCGCGAAAAGCAAGTAGTTAAAAATGAAAAACGTGAACGTGTAGATAACGCACCTTATGGCTATACTGATGAAATCATTAGAAAAAATTTGTATCCAGAAGGACATCCCTACAATTGGACTGTTATTGGTGCTTTACCAGATTTGCAGGCTGCTACTATAGATGACGTTAAAGAATTTTACGCACGGTATTATGGTGCAAAAAATGGCTCGTTAGTAATTGCAGGCGATATTGATATAGCCGAAACCAAAGAATTGGTTAAAAAATGGTTTGGTGAAATACCAAGTGGACCGGACATGGAAGCATTACAGCCCATGCCGGTAAACTTAACAGAAACAAAGTCTTTATATTTTGAAGATAATTTCGCTACACTTCCAGAATTGCGCATGGTAATTCCAACAATTGAGGACTATAATAAGGATATGTATCCACTTCAAGTTTTAGGGCAGTTATTAAGTGGAAGTAAAAATGCCCCGTTGTATCAAGTAATCGTTGAGGAGAAAAAATTAGCCCCCAATGTGAGTACATACCAGAGCAGTAGTGAAATTGCTGGCGAGTTTGTGTTCAGAGTCCGTGCCAATGCAGGAACTGATTTAGATGACTTAAAGGCCGCAATTGATGAAGGGCTTCAACGTTTTGAGACTAACGGTGTAAGCAAAAATGATTTAAAGCGTATTAAAGCCGAACTAGAAACTGGATTGTATCAAGGCATTAGTACAGTGTTGAACAAAGCATTTCAATTGGTTCAGGACAATGAGTTTAATGGAGATCCAAGTTACATTTCACAAGCTGCTAAACTGGTAGAGGCTGTAACTGCGGCTGATGTTATGAGAGTATACGACCAGTACATTAAGGGTAAATACTATGTAATGACAAGCGTAGTTCCTAAGGGGCAATTGGATTTGGCTGTTGCAGAAGCTAAGCAGGCTAAAGTCTGGATTGAGGAAGTAAAACAAAATGTTGCCAATGAAGAAGTAGGGCAGGGAGAAGAGGCGCAGTATGAAAAAACCGTTAGTACCTACGATAGAAGCGAACCCGCTTTTGGTGAATTGCCGTTATTCAAATCCCCAGAAATTTGGATAGCTGACCTAGAAAACGGAATAAAAATATACGGTATTGAAAATAGCGAAGTACCCTTGGTAGAAATTGATATTACCATACCTGGAGGTCATTTATTAGATCCAAAAGGTAAAGAAGGTGTTGGTAACTTATTAAGTGATTTAATGATGGAAGGAACGGCTACTAAAACTCCTGCTGAATTAGAAGAGGCCATTGGAATGTTGGGAGCCAGTATAAACATGTATAGTACCAATGAAGATTTTCACATTACCGGCTCATGCCTAGTAAAGAACTTTGAAGGAACAATGGCTTTGATAAAAGAAATTCTTTTGGAACCACGCTGGGACCAAAAAGAGTTTGATAGATTAAAACAGGCGCTAATAACTGGGCTTAAAGGTCGTGAGGCAAACCCAAATGCGATTGCTAGCACCGTAGCATACAGGTTAATCTTTGGAGATGACCACACGTTTGGTGTTCCTAGTTCGGGAACTTTAGAATCTATTAAAGATATTACCGTAGAAGACCTTAAGGGGTATTATAAAAATTTATCTCCAAAGCGTGCTGCAGTTCATGTTGTAGGAGCTATTGGTAAAGATGAAGCAGTAGTGACGGTAAGCAGTTTGAACGATTTTACGGGTGATGTTGTTGTTTTACCAAAACAAGTGCTACCAACCGCGTCTAAAGCAGGAAATCTTTATTTTATTGACGTACCAGGATCTAAGCAATCGGTTATAATGATAGGCAAATTAGCACTTTCGGCAACAGATGAGAATGCCAATAACCTAGATTTTGCCAATGAAATCCTCGGTGGTGGGTCAAGCGGACGTTTATTTCAAACCTTACGAATTGAAAAAGGATATACCTACGGAGCTTATTCAGGTTTTAGAAATAGTAAAGAGGTTGCGCCGTTTTTAGTAAGAACCAGTGTTAGAGCCAATGCGACCTTAAAATCTCTAGAGATTATTCAAGATATGCTAAAGAATTATGCAAAAGATTTTTCTGAAGCTGACGTAGAACTCACCAAAAACAAACTTCTTAAAGCAGATACGCGAGCGTTTGAAAGTTTAGGTGCTAAATTGGGAATGGTTCGTAATATTAGTAAATATGATAGGCCGGCTAATTATGCAGAAAATGATCAAGCTGAATTAGTTTCAATGACCTTAGATGACTATAAAAATGTGATAGCAGCGTATCTTCAAGAAGAGGAAATGATTTATCTGGTAGTGGGGGATAAGGCCACGCAATTAGAGGAGGTTAAAAAGCTAGGGAAGCCAGTAATAGAAATGGATATCTACGGTAATAGAATTACAGAACAGTAGCAATTTTTAGAACTAATAGAACAGCTAAACACAAATTTTGAATTGCAAACGAAATACATGACTAAAACGATTCATATCTATTTCTATTCATGACCGTTGACTGGACATCGGTAGACGCTAGAACTCTTTAACCCAATAAAAATCCATAATTAATAAATTTGTTTAATCTTATGTTAAAAATATTAAACAAAGAAAATTTCATAGTACCTTTACGGTAATCAAAACCTAAAGATTTTATGAAAACAATTAAAGTACTAAGCATGTTAGCTTTTTCTACACTATTATTTGTAGCGTGTGGTGAAAAGAAAAAAGAAGTTAAGGAAGAAACAATGGAAGTGGAAGCTGTTGTTGTTGTTGAAGAAATGGCTCCAAATATAGTCACTGTTGCCGCTGGCAATGATAATTTTACCACATTGGTAGCCGCTGTACAAGCTGCAGGTTTGGTAGAAACATTAAGTAGTGAAGGACCTTTTACGGTATTCGCACCTACTAATGATGCTTTTGCAAAATTACCAGCCGGAACGGTAGAAAGTCTTTTAAACCCTGAAAGTTTAGATGCTTTAACGGGTATACTAACCTATCATGTTGTATCGGGTAAATTTGAAGCAGCGGCTGTTATAGAAGCGATTAACGCTAATGACGGTACATTTACAGTTGCTACTGTACAAGGTGGGAATATAGATTTGAGTCTTAAAGATGGTAAGGTGATGTTAACAGATGCTAAAGGTGGAATGTCTACCGTTGTTATAGCAGATGTAGCTGCATCCAATGGAGTAATTCACGCGTTGGATACTGTTGTAATGCCTGAATAAGAGTTACGTTATGAATATGAAAAAGAAGAAAAACCATCGCCTTTGTGCGATGGTTTTTTTTTAAGTAGCATCTCTACATTTTCATAAGTAGATTGCTATTGAATGGGCCAGTAATTACACTGAGACCCGTTACTGGAATTAGCACAAAAAAAGCCGACTGATTAAAGTCGGCTTTTTTACTACATACATATATCGCTTTGTTCTTTTACAGATACGCTTTTAAAACGTCGTTATCTGATTTGTTTCGTAGCTTCCTTACTGCTTTTTCTCTAATTTGCCGTACACGCTCCCTTGTTAAATCAAAGAGTTCTCCAATTTCACTAAGGCTCTTTGGGCTTCGTTCTCCAAGACCATAGTAAAGACGTACCACTTCACTTTCTCTATCTGGAAGCATTTTTAGCGCTTGATCTATATCCGTAGTAAGCGAATCTTTAATCATTTTAGCATCAGGGCTCATCGAATCTTTAGATTCAATTACATTATATAAACTGGAAGATTCTCCTTCTTCAAAAGGAGCATCCATAGATAAATGTTTCCCGAAATTCTTCATGGCTAGTTTTACTTGGATACTATCCATATCTAGTTCTCCGGCAATTTCTAAAATACTTGGAGGACGCTGGTAGGTCTGCTCCAAAGAGGAGTAAACTTTCTTTATTTTACTAATTTCTCCAATTTTGTTCAAGGGTAATCGTACCATACGCGATTGTTCAGATATCGCCTGTAATATCGATTGCCTAATCCACCATACGGCATAGGAAATAAATTTAAAACCACGTGTTTCGTCAAAACGTTTAGCGGCTTTTACTAACCCAATATTTCCTTCATTAATTAAATCGGAAAGTCGTAAACCGCTTCCTTGATATTGTTTTGCAGTAGATACTACAAAACGTAAGTTGGCATTTACTAGTGTATTAAGTGCAATCTGATCTCCTTCACGTATTTTTCTTGTCAGCTCTACTTCCTCTTCTGCGGTAATTAAATCTATTTTTGATATTTCTTGAAAGTATTTTTCTAATGATTTAGTATCTCTGTTTGTAATTTGTTTCGTGATTTTCAGTTGCCGCATATATTTCTTTTAGTTTAAACTTATGTATCCCAATATACTTTTTTTTAGGAGAAATCCTAATCGAATAGCTGTAATTTTAAATCTTCCTCTTTTACCTGCAAAAGATGGTGTTTTTTGACATTATACAGAATGGTACATAAGGTAACAACGGGTATTGATTTTGATCATTCGTATTCATGAATAACAGGGGATGTTCAGCTTATTTTGGTCGGGGATACCTTGTAACCAAATTCTATGAAATTATAAAAATGACTATCTTAACAACAGTAAACTTACCACGGCTTAGGACTGGAAAAATAAATACACCCTTTCGGACAGTATTTATAGGCGTTCATCCTAGGTATTAGAATTTATTTTTTCAAATTGCATTATATTGATTACCAGTGCAAAACCAAACTAAAACCAAAAATCATGGCAGATTTAGATTTAAAATTCCAAGTAAAAAGCAGTGGTCAATTTTT
>RCNB010000146.1_pt1 | contig 48212 bp, 35 predicted proteins | sample 2041321 | NCBI WGS metagenome assembly RCNB01 (sample SAMN09708232, study PRJNA481090) | Marine sediment metagenome, whole genome shotgun sequencing project.
GCTTTATTCCTTCCAGGTATATTTTTGCTTGGTTTTAATATCGGAACAGGAAGTGTAACCTCAATGGCAAAGGCTGGTGCTAGTTACGGCATGGAACTACTATGGACAATAGTAGCCTCTTGTTTGGCCACCTATTTTATGATTAGTTTATATGGTCGATACACCTTAGTAACTGGAGAAACGGCATTGCAGGCATTTAGAAAACACGTGCATCCTGGTTTTGCGATATTCTTTATTGTAGCCCTAACAGCGGGTGTTTCTGGAAGTGTTATGGGAGTTATGGGGATTGTTGCAGAAATTTGTTTTGAATGGTCTAAAGGTGTCGTTGAAGGTGGGATTCATCCTGCCTATTTTGCAGGTTTCTTTGTCTCTTTGGTATACTTCATCTTTTGGAACGGAAAGACGCAATTTTTTGAGAGAGCTCTTGCCGTAATAGTAGCGATCATGTCTGCAAGTTTTTTATTAAACTTCTTTATCATGATGCCACCTCCAATGGATATTATAAAAGGATTGGTACCCGGTATTCCAAGTTCACTTGGTGAAGGTGATCAACCACTTTTAATTATAGCCTCTTTAGTTGGGACAACCGTTTTTTCTGGGTTGTTTATTATCCGTACAACTTTAGTAAAAGAAGCAGGTTGGAAAATTGAGCATGCCAAGCAGCAACGCAACGATGCGATAGTTTCAGTATCCCTAATGTTTATTATTAGTACTTCTATTATGGCTGCGGCAGCAGCAACCTTGTATGTTGAGGGTGTTGAAATGACAAGAGCTTCTCAAATGATTGAATTACTAGAGCCTTTAGCGGGTAGTTTTGCGACATCTGTATTTGCCATAGGTATTATCTCAGCAGGGGTTTCATCACAGTTCCCAAATGTGTTAATGTTACCTTGGTTATTATGTGATTATAACAATTCAGAAAGAGAAATGACCTTACCAAAATATAGGATAATGGTACTTTTAATATCATTGCTGGGGCTTGTGGTTCCTATTTTTGGAGGTAGACCAATAGCGGTAATGATTGTATCTCAGGCATTGAATGCTGTTATTTTACCAGCCACTGTTGGAGGTATTATTTACTTAACAAATAGAAAAGATTTAATGGGGAAATATAAAAATACGACTTCAACGAATGTGTTTTTAGGGTTGATTTTACTGTTTTCAGTATTTACATCTATACTAGGAATTAGAGGATTAATTGATACAATATCAAGTTTATAAATATGAGTCATACAAATGATTTGAAGCAATTCGCGTACTTGCCGTTAAAGCAACAAAATAATAGAGTGTGGAGAACCTATGGCGGAGGTGCTTTAATAGATAAATGGAAAAGTAAAATTCCAGCAGTTGATGGAGATATGCCAGAGCAATGGATAATGTCTACAGTTACTGCCAGAGGAAAAGGACGACCAGAAGATGAAGGATTGAGTTTAATAGAAACTCCAATAGGCGTGAGATCTCTAAAAGAGTTAGTGGAGTCCGATAAGGAATTATTCTTGGGGAAAGCGCTCGCTGAAAAATTTGGAACAACAGGCGTGCTTATAAAAATGTTAGACTCCAACGAACGACTCACCATACAAGTACATCCAGATAAAGAGTATGCAAAAAACAAACTGAATTCTGTATTTGGTAAAACAGAGTCTTGGTATGTCTTAAGCAAAAGGGAGATTGGAGGAGAACCAAGTGTGGTTTATATGGGCTTTAAAGAAGGGGTTACCCAAGAGGTTTGGAAACAGTATTTTGAAAGCCAAGATATAGAAGGGATGTTGAGTTGTCTTCATAAAATTGAAGTAAATCCGGGAGATGCCTTTATGATTTATGGTGGCGTACCTCATGCAATTGGGGCTGGATGTTTTTTGATGGAGGTCCAGGAGCCTACAGATTATACCATGCGTGTAGAAAAAATAACACCCGCTGGTTTAAAAATAGCTGATGAATTAATACATCAAGGGGTTGGTGAAGCAAGCATGTTAGAGTGTTTTCACTATGATACGTATTCGTACCAAGAAGCATTGAACGCTTGGAAAATTAAACCTCAGGTAATTGATAGTTCTGATGCGTTTGAACTACGATCCATCTTCAATGAAACACATACAAATTGTTTTGCTTTAAAGGAATTGGATTTACTAGAAAATGGCAGTACCTATTCAATAAAGGCGAACGGAAGTTTTTATGCAGCCGTTATCTATTCGGGTGATGGCGTATTAATTTGCGATGGAAAAGATTACGCATACACCCAAGGTGATGAATTCTTCTTATCGGCGGCAATTGATGAAATTACATTTAAGTCTTCAATTAAATCAAAAGTTTTATTGTGTTATCCTCCTTCTTAGTTAAAAGTAAAACAACTTACTAAGTTAACGGCTTCTACCTTTTTCAATCATGGCATCTAACCGTTGCTTAAGCTGATTCACTTTTTTAGGATTTTCCAGCGCCATGTTTTTCAATTGTTGAGGGTCTTCACTTAAATTAAATAATTCAACATTTTCATGGTGCGCAATAACGCCCCGTTCTTTTTTAAACCAATCGGGGTCTTGGTCTACGGCTCCTGATGGTGCATCAATATAAACCCAATTGTCAAAACGGATACCCATTTTTCCTTTTGTGTTATGATAAATAATGGGTGGTCTGTTAAATTTAGAATGATCCGGTTGAAATAATGAAAGTATACTAAAGCTGTCCTCACCAGCATTCTCAGGTAGTTTAGAACCAACTATTTCTGAAAAAGTAGCCATCATATCGGTTAAGCAAAATTGCGTGTTGTTAACCGTATTTGGTTTAACCTTCCCCGGCCATTTTATTATAAACGGTGTACGATTACCCCCTTCCCAAGCATCGCGCTTAATGCCGCGCCAATTCCCCATACTATAGTGCTTAAAGTTTTGTACTCTGGAATACGTGAATTTATCAGGACCATTATCAGAAGTAAAAATAACAATCGTATTATCTTCCAATCCTAATGCTTCTAACTTATCAAGTATTTTGCCAATATAGTGGTCAATTTCGAATACATAATCACCATAACTACCCACTTTCGATTTGCCTCTAAATTCAGGAAGAGGTGTATACGGTGTATGTGGACCAACAGGATCCCAGTATAGAAAAAAAGGTTTGCCTTTATCTAATCTGAATTTTGGGTTCTCTATTTTCGCTGCATACGACTCTAAATAGTCAATAGCATTTTCAGCACTTTCAGGTAATAAATCGTATGGATTTTTGATTTTAAGTGAAGGATCTTGAGGTAAACTATTTTCAAAAACCATTTTTGCATCACTAATGATATCCATCCCTGGAATTGTATCAATCCCCTGAACCGGGAAAAGATAGGTTTGTGTATAGGAGTAATCGAAACCAAATAATTGCGATCCCTCAAGTTTTTTATTAGGGAAATCGTAGGCTTTCTTCGATCCTGGTTTCATACCTACTTTTACGGCATCTGAATAGTTGTGACGCAGTCCCCATTTACCCATTTGTGCGGTATTATAACCATTGTTTTTAAGCATGGATGCAATAGTTTCTCTACCATCCTCTATAAATACATCTCTAAATTTTTTTCCATTACCCGCTCCACCTTGGCCTCTTCGCCAAGGATAACGACCTGTTAAGAGACCATATCTACTTGGGCCACATACGGCTGCAGCTGTATGAGCATCTGTAAACCTCATGCCTTCTTTCGCTAACCTATTAATATTTGGAGTAGGTATCAAAGACTCAGGGTTATAACATTGCGGGTCGCCATAGCCCAAGTCATCTAATAATATGAATAAAATATTTGGTTTTTTTGGCAATTCGGTTACTAGTACAGCTTCTTGTTTAGAGTCGTGTCTGCAACCAATGAGTATAACAAGACTCATTATGAGTAATATGTTCGGAAAATAGCCTAATTTCATTTTGGTTTAGTATAAATTTATTGCTTAATCTTTTTATTTGAATACTTTTTAATTTCTGTTTGAAATGCTCTAGATGGATTGACTGAGACCAATAGATTGAATTCCTCATCAGTAAATCCACGTGATTTTAGCTCTGGATAGAGTTGTTTAAATAATGCTGTGTAAGGTGTGATTTTTTGTTTCTCCTTTTGGGGATCGTACCAACCTGCATCATGTGAAATTAAAATATTGTCAAGGATTCCATTTTTTTTGGCGTAAAGGATTTTTTCAACATGTTTTTCTAAATCATTTCCTAAACCATCAAAACTTATCCAACAACCCATTTTTGCTGCTTTTAAGTAGGTGTTATTGTTGTTTTCTGATTGCGCATGCACCCAAATAAATGCTCTTGGAGATACTCCCATGTCCATAATAATTTTCAATTGGGGCCACAAAATTATTGCTTTTCCTGTATGAGAAGCGATGGTTAAACCTGTTTCTAGATGGGTTAAGGCTGCTGCTTGAACTAACTTTTGGTGTAAAGAAGATAGGGTATTGGCCTTGTCAACGCCAATTTTTATAAATCCAGGTTTAATTGAAGTACCATCGATTCCATGCCTGTATTCATTAATCCATATTTCTGAAAGGCTTTCTGCACTCCCTTCCTTGGCGTATTTGGGAAGGAATTTATTATTTCGCGCTCCATAAAGACCAGTGTTTGTTACAATTCTCAATCCAGTTTCTTGAGCCAATTTTTCAAGAAGCCGTACATCTCTTCCAAGATAATTTGGCGTGGCATCAACAAAATAATCAACTTTGAATTCCTTCAATTCTTCAAGATAGGGTGTCATGGTTTTTATAATAGTATCATGATTCAAGGTGCTTGGTTGAATACTATCTGCACCAATAAAATCGACTAATACATGTTCATGTGACAACCAAATTTGATTGGATTCTATCTCACGAACTTCCAATACATCTTGAACAAACCGCGGTTCAGGTACAGAACATCTAAAACCCATCAATAGGACTAAGAAAAAAACAAATAATATAGATTTTTTATTCATCAAATTCAGCATTTTAATTTGTCTGTTTATCCGATATGGTGAAAAACCTATACTATTGTTTTAATTCATACCATAATTCTATAAACATGATATATATAATCTATGAAGCTAATTTTTAAACCTTACTAGTTGAAAATATTTATTTTTTTAAGGGTCTTTAAATAATTCTTACCACCTAATTTCCAAGTCAATACGCATAGAGCAATACATGGAATAAGTATCCATGCCCATTGGTCAATTATAGAATCGTGTGCGTGTTGAGTTACAGTTGCGTGTGCGTTTATAGTCTGAATACTTAATAACAAGACCAAAAGAGATATTACTTTTTTCATAATTGGAAATTTATTGATTAAAATTAAGTTTGTTTTTTAATTGATAGGGAGATTGGATACTTTGCTTACTTATTTTTTTTATGTCCTCAAATTCAGGTTTTGTCTTTTTTATACCCGAAGGAGTGATGGATTCTTTAACGGTGATCTCTCCAATTGAAGTTTGTTTTTTTAAAATCTTTCTTGGAAGTTCCATTCGTTCTATGTCAAAATAGCGCAGGCCTATAGTACTTGTATTGTCAAATAAATATCCAGAGACTTTTTCTAATGATTCCTTTTTAAGAATAATTTTAAGAATGAACCCAAAGCGTCCTTTTTTCATAATTTCTTGGGACAAGCTAAAATCTATTGCACCAGAATCAAGTAAACCTTGTTGAAAATCTGTTCCCAAATATTCAGGAGACATGTCATCAATGGATGTTTCCATTTGTACATAATTTTCTTTCGCATTAGCTGTTTTATTTTCTAACAAAGATATTCTTACAACATTGGGTTGGTGAAAATCCTTTTTCCCCGGGCCATAGGCTATTTTCTTTGGAGTGAGATTATTGCTATTACTAAAATTTGGATTTAAATATTTTAATATTGCTGCTCCAGTAGGAGTAACTTTTTCGCCCTTTTCTTCTCCTGGGTAAATGGGGATCCCTTTAAGTATTTCGGCAGTGGCCGGAGCAGGTATGGGTAGCATGCCATGTTGGGTTTTTACCATACCAAACCCAGTGCAAACAGGTGTGCAAATAACATTAGAAATACTTAACTTATCTATTAAAACAGCGTTTCCGACAATATCTATGATAGAATCTACTCCACTTATTTCATGAAAATGAATAGTTTCTAATGGCATGTCATGAATCTTAGATTCTGCCTTACCAATAATCAAGAATATTTCGTGTGCTATTTTTTTAGCGTTATCGGTAATATGAGCATGATCTATAATCTTTTGTATGTCTTTTAAATGTCTATGGTTGCCATGGTCGTGAGAATGATCATTCTCTTCATGAGCATGCTTATGATGCTTGTGTTGCCCTTGTCCGTTTAGGTCTATTACCTCAATATAATTACAACTGATTCCGTTTTTATTTACTTTGTCAATTTCTATTTTTCCATCCGGAAGATGCAGTTGCTTCGGTAAGTTTTTAAGAATGTCATAGTCATCAAGTAAGTCGCAAAATGCGCTTAAAAACATGTTTCCCGACAAACCAGAAAAGGCCTCAATATAAATAGTGTTCATTATCTTTTTAAGTTTAATATCCTTAAAGCACCCATTGCTGCTCCGTAACCATTGTCGATATTTGTTACTACGATTCCGTTGGCACAACTTGTCAACATTGCATGAAGTGCAGTTTCACCATTTTTTGCTGAACCATAACCTACTGATGTTGGTACGGCAATGATAGGCTGAGGTAATAACCCTCCAACTAATGTAGGTAAAGCTCCTTCAAACCCTGCAACAACAATTAATATGTCAAATGTTTTTAATTCTTCAATTTTATTTAATAATCTGTGAACTCCAGCAACGCCAACGTCATGAATAACTTTAGCATTAATACCCATATATAATAGCGTGTAATAGGCTTCATGAACTACCCCTTCATCCGAACTTCCTCCGGAAATTATTCCAACTTTATAATGTTTGTCATTATTTTTAATTTCAGAGAGCATAAAAATTTGTGATGCTTCATCGTAAAACCCTGACTTAAATATTTCTAACAAAGCAGACGCTTTTTCAGCTTGAAGTTTTGTAATCAGTACATTCTCATTTTTCTCCGTGTAGGTATTAAGTAATTCAATTAAAAGGTCCACACTTTTAGAAGCTCCGAAAATGACTTCGTCAAATCCTAAGCGTTCTTTTCTATCATAATCTATGTTGAATCGTTTAGACATTAAGTACACGATTTAGTTTTCCAGATACAAATCCTTCATTATCAATTTTAACTTCTTTAAACCCTAAGTTTCGTATCCCTATGGAAATCATTTCAAATTTTTCTATCAATTTTTCTATTTCATTATTAGGCACTTCAATGGAGGCTTCATCCCCGTTATTCCTGACTCGAACTGTATCAAAACCAAAATCATTTAAAATGTATTCGGCATTTTCAATTTGTTTTAATCGCTTCTTATTTACCTTGGTTCCATAAGGAATTCTAGAACTCAAACAAGGACTCGGAGGTTTGTTCGCTGTTTCTAATCCCAATTCGTTAGCTAATTCGATTACCTCTTTTTTGCTTATTTTTAATTCGGCTAAAGGGGATTGTATTTTATGCAGATTGGCAGCTTGTAATCCAGGTCTATAATCACCCAAATCATCTAGATTTGTTCCGTTAAGGATGGTGTACTCTGGATATTTTTCTTGAATTATATCTATCATTGCCTCATACAAATGATTCTTGCAAAAAAAACATCTATTACTAGGGTTTTTAGTATAATTAGGATCATTTAGTTCATCCGTTTTAATAACTTCTAAACTGATATTATGATGTTCACAAAAAGAAGTAGCCACTTCAAAGTCTTTTGATTTAAGACTTTCAGAATTAGAAATTAGTCCAATTGCATTTTCTTCTAGAACTAATTTAGAAACATATAGAACCAGTGAAGAATCTACTCCTCCAGAATAAGCGGTCACCGTTCCTTTATGGTTTTTGAACCAATTTTTAAGTAATGTTAATTTCTCAGACATAGAATTAGTTAGGATAATATTCTTTTGTAATTTTCTACAACCGTTCCAGAATATGGCTTAGCATAATTGACCAATCGCTCCATATCGCCTTCAGAAAGTTTACTGAATTCTTTAAGAACTTTAATATTGTCTTCCAATTCGTAAGTAAATCGACATCCACTACACAAACTAGAAACTGGTAGAGAATATACATATTCATGTAAATTCGCATGTGTAAGTGCTGTTTTACTTACCACATCTGGAATATCTTTGGTTTTAATATCTTGAGGAGTTGTATCAATTCTACCACCCATCATGCTTCCTCCGGCCATTGTTTTCATTGCAATAACACCATATTCTCTTTCCAACAAAACGGGTAATACATCATGTTGAAATGATTCAAATGAAGGATCACAAACATTCAATGGCATTTGAACCGTATCCAATTCAACCCCTAGTTCAGAAAGCCTATTTAAAAAGTAAAGATGTGTTTTAGGGTTCCTATGACCGGTGAAACCAATATATCTAACTTTACCCTGTTGCTTAGCTTCTAAAAATGCATCTAAAACTCCATCTCTGATTCGGTTTTCAACATCCTTGGGTGTCTGTAAGGCATGAATTTGCCATAAATCCAGTCGATCTGTTTTTAAAGCCTTCAATGATTCACTCAATTGTTGTCTAACACCATCACCAGTTTTGGCTGGAGCTTTAGACATCAAAAATATTTCATCCCGATATTTTGGTGTTAGAAATTTACCCATGTATTCTTCGGATCTCCCATCATGATATCGTCGGGCATTGTCAAAAAAACGGACACCCAACTCCATAGATCGTTCAATCATTTTTTCTGCTTCTTTAGGGTTTTCTGTAAAACCCAAATGATAGCCTCCTAAACAAAATGAGGTAACTTTTTCCCCGTTTCTAATCAACTGCCTTTTAGGCAAAACTTCTCCCAATTTATCTGATGTTGGCATTGCAGATGCCCAATTGGCAATTAAACCAAAAGCGGTAATAGAAGCTGATTTTTTGATAAATTCTCTACGATCTTTCATAATAGTTGGCATTGATTAAATAAAAACGATAATAAGGTATCAATTTTTGAGTGATAATAATAGTAAGGGCATAGTATATTTTAAGTCAATATTCTTTTATAATTTTCTACAACCATTCCTGCATAGGGTTTAGCATAGTTTACCAGTCTTTTCATATCATCTTCAGATAATTTATTGAATTCCTTCAATACTTTTACATTGTCCTCCAATTCATAGGTAAACCTGCAACCACTGCATAAGCTGGAAACGGGTAAAGAGTATACATACTCGTGTAGATTGGCATGTGTGAGTTCCGTTTTATTCACAACATCTGGAATATCTTTTATATGCTTAGGAGTTGTATCAATTCTACCGCCCATCATACTACCTCCAGACATCGTTTTCATGGCAATAACGCCATATCCGCGCTCATTCAAAACTGGCAATACATTGTGTTGAAACGATTCAAAAGAAGGGTCGCACACGTTTAATGGCATTTGAACAGTGTCTAGTTCGACTCCGAGTTCAGACAGACGATTTAAAAAATATAAATGGGTTTTAGGATTCCGGTGACCTGTGAATCCGATATACCTGGTTTTACCCTGTTGCTTTGCTTCCAGAAATGCATCCAATACACCAGTTTTTATGCGGTTATCAACATCCTCAGGAGTCGCACAATCATGAATTTGCCATAAATCCAAGTAATCTGTGTTAAGGGCTTTAAGCGATTCATCTAATTGTTTCTTTACATCGGCACCAGTTTTATGGTGGGCTTTGGACATAAGGAAAATTTCGTCTCTATATTTTGGGGTCAAATACTTCCCCATATACTCTTCAGACCTACCATTGTGATATCCTCTTGCATTATCAAAGAAACGAACCCCTAATTCCATGCAACGTTCAAGCATATGTTCTGCATCTTTGGGGTTTTCAGTAAATCCTAAATGATAGCCCCCAAGACAAAATGAGGTTACTTTTTCGCCGTTTCTTATCAATTGACGTTTTGGCAAGACCTCACCTAGCTTATCAGATGTTGGTATTGCAGAGGCCCAATTAGATATTAATCCAAGAGCTGTTATTGAAGCCGATTTTTTAAGAAATTCTCTGCGATCTTTCATGAAATATAAATTCAAGTTACAAAGACAAATAAAAGAGATAGAGTTAATTTTTAATTAATTTTTGATTAATCGAATGGTCATGTGTGTTTTTTAACATAGAATAAGTAAATATTTTCATATGAAATCATTTTGTAAACCATGGCCCATTTTTTTTCGAATGACAGAGTTTAGATATCAATATAGATTAATCAATATTTTTATTCTAATCGTATTCTATTAATAAAATATTAATGAGAAAATAATCCTCTTCAACTACATTGCTACTAAATATAGTGGCATTCTTATCTAATGCAGCAATTTATTTTGTTGTTGTAACAGTCAGATAAAGATTGAGCTTTAGTTAAATATATTAGATAAAGAGATGTTAAATAAATAACCGAATGGCAGACAGAAGAAAATTTTTAAAAAATGCTTTAACCATTTCAGCAGGAAGTGTAGTGGTTAATTTAATGGGTAATAGTAGGCCCATGGAATATTTGAGCGAGAATCAAAAGGTCCAAAGTGTATTGACCAATCCTTTCAACATAGCTCAGGATAAGGTTGATTGGATTAAGGAAGCCACATTGAAACAACTTAAAGGTTGTAGGGTTGAAGGAGCTGGGGGCACCTGGATTCACACACCAGATGGTGTTGGTAATTACAAAGCCTTATGGACAAGGGATAGTTATTATATGGTTGAATACGCTGGTGATTTAATGGATCCGGAAGAAATCAAATCATCTATTTATTACTTAATTAATGGACAGCGAGAGGATGGTTGCATACCAGATCGTGTAAATGCTGCAGGGAAACCAGTATACAGTCCTGGTGCGCCAAATAAACCTATGGCGGATCATGCAGTTGACAATGGTCCTTTTATGGCGATGATGGTCTGTTCATATGTAAATCAATATAATGATGAAAACCTTTTCAAAGAATTAGAGCCCAAACTGCTCAGAGGTCTTGAACAAATACGTGTTAAGGAGAATGGTTTGGTATATAATGATCCTAAAAACCCTGAGTGCGTTTATGGTTTTACTGATATCGTTAAGAAAACTGGTCACCTTCTGTTTTCATCACTTTTGTACTATAAAGCCAATTTAGAAATGTACAAACTGTGCAAGAAGTATGACGTTGGCAATTCCAGTAAATATAGAAGAAGGTCTGAATATGTTCGTCAAAGTATCTATAAATTATGGAACGAAGAAGCAGGTATGTTTTGGGCTGCTGATAAGGACTGTAAGCAAATTGATATTTGGGGAAGCGCTTATGCCGTTGCCGTTGGAATTACTAGTGAAGAACAGACGAAGCTAATTGCCAAATATTTGGTAGAACATTATGATGAAACGGTAATGAAAGGACAAATCAGGCATCTAACAGAAAGTGAAGGGGAATGGCAACAATTGTTTCATGCCTGCGAGCCAGGCACTTATCAAAACGGTGCTTATTGGGCTACACCCCTGTCATGGTTACTTCCACTTTATGATATGCATGAACCGGGATTGTCAAAGAAAACGCTTGAAGCTGTGATAGATGACTTTCAGCAAAACGGCATCAACGAATGTATCAACGATGGCTATGTTAAAGTGCCAAATTTTGTAGTGAGTGCTACCAATGTTTATGCGCTTACTCGATAACAATGTTAATAATTAATAAAATCCGAAATTATAAAAATTAGGGATGAGATTTATTCAATAAAGACAAACGAATAAATAAGATACCCCTAAATCTTTATAAAAAACAAAATAGTAATATGAAATATCAGGCCCTTTTTATCTTAGGACTATTTTTACTCTTTTCTTTTTCATGTACTCCATCAAAGAATAAAAATCAATCTAAAAATAAGGATTTAGTTGCTGTTAAGCAAAGCGCCGTTAAGCCAAACATTATCTTTTTTGCTGTGGACGACATGAACGATTTTGTAAACCCTTTAGGTTATAAACAGGCGATAACACCTAATTTAGATCGTCTAGCTAACATGGGTGTGACGTTTACCAATGCACACGCACCAAGTTCTTATTGCGCGCCTTCTAGAACGGCAATTTGGACAGGATTACAATCTACCACAACAGGTTGTTATAGAGATGAACTGTATAACTATGACTATCCAGATTTAGTACCTCTGCATGAAGCTTTTAAACAAGCAGGTTATAGTACTTATGGTGCTGGGAAGTTGAATCACCATAAAGAAGGTCATGTTGATTTAGATGGTTGGGATGAATTTTTTGCACGTAATGAAAATATTCGTAAAGAAGGCTTTCCAACCGGATATCACGGAGATGATCTGCCACGTCCTACAACAGTTCCAAACAGTCCATATTATACAAAAACGGGTAGAAAAAAAATAATTGGTGGAGGCTTTTTAGAATGGGGAGCCATACCAAATGAAGATACCGATAAAATGATGGGGGTTCAACGAACAAAATGGATTTGTGATTTATTAAAACAAAAACACGAAAAGCCATTTTTTATGGGTTTAGGGCTTTATACGCCTCATTATCCAAATTATGCACCACAAAAGTATTTTGACCTTTATGATCTGGATAAGATTAAACTGCCTGAAATACCTGAGGATGATCTAGATGATTTACCCGAAGATATACGAAAGAAGCAGATTAATAGAAGTCATTATCGAAAAACACTAGAAGAGACTGGTACCTACAAAGAGGCCGTGAGGGCCTACCTGGCAGCAGTTTCATATGCTGACGACTTGTTGGGGGACGTGTTGGATGCCTTAGAAGCTAGCGCTTATAAAGACAATACCATTGTAATATTTTGGAGCGATCAAGGCTATCATTTAGGAGAAAAAGGAGACTGGGGAAAACACACTTTATGGAGTGAAACGTCAAGGGTTCCTTTATTTATTGCTGGATCGACCATTCCTAAGAATAAAAGAGTAGAAAGTACCACTGGTTTAATTGACCTATACCCAACGCTAATAGAATTGTGTAATCTGCCAAAACAGCACAAAATGGATGGAAAATCTTTAGTACCTGAATTGATGAATGATTCGTATGAAGATAGAGATTTGTTTATTCCGTATCACGAAAGGGGTAGTTATGCAATTGTAAATGATAATTACAGATATATTTATTATAAAAGTGGGGGAGAGGAGTTTTACAATACAAAAGAAGATCATAATGAATGGAATAACCTTGTAAGTGATGAGAATTACAATTCAATTATTGATGAAATGAAAAATGTCGTCCCAAATAAATTCAGAAAACCAGCAACCCCTAAAAAGAGTTTGAACTTAATTTTTGAAGAAAACGGATATCATTGGGAAAGCAAAAATGGAGGAAAACCACAAATGACTTTATAATAAGAATTAAATAATAACAAACGAATAAATCATGGAAAATAATGAGAATCATTTAAGTCGAAGAAATGCCCTAAAAACAATCGGACTTGGTACAACAGCCAGTGTATTAGGTCTTGATTTAATAGGGGGTACCAATTCCTTTGCAGCCACCGGAAAAACACCTTCTTTCTTAAAGGGTGTAAAAGTGAAAATTAAAAAGGTAAGGGCGATATTAACGGCTCCATATGGTACCAATTTAGTGATTGTAAAAGTTGAAACAGATCAGGCAGGACTTTATGGGATAGGGTGTGCAACTTTTACGCAAAGAGCACATACAGTAGTTTCTGCCATAGAAGAATACCTCGACCCGTTTTGCAAGGGCAAGGATGTCGCTAATATTGAAGATTTATGGCAAACAGCGTATCAAAGTTCTTATTGGAGAAATGGACCTGTGTTGAATAATGCACTTAGTGGCTTGGATCAAGCACTTTGGGATATCAAAGGTAAAATGGCGAAAATGCCAGTTTATGATTTACTAGGAGGTAAAACTAGATTTGCTGTTGATGCCTATGGACATGCTTCTGGGGAATCTACCGAAGCTGTAATGGATGATGTCGAGAAATTCAAAGCCATGGGGTATCGAAATATTCGTATTCAATTAGGAGGTTATGGCTCTACGCATTTATCTAGAAATCCAGATTGGAAAAAAGCTGGGTTTGGCAGCCCAAGTGATAATACCATAAGTCCGCAAGCTTATAAGAATGGCACTATTGAAATTTTCAAGAAAGCAAGGGAACGCTTTGGAGACGACGTAGAGCTGTTGCACGATATGCATGAGCGACTTCAACCCATGGATGCCATTGACATGATTAAAAGGGTTGAAGAATATAGACCTTTCTTTATTGAAGATCCATTTTCGCCTGAAAACATGGGCTGGTTTGAATTGTTAAGAAAACAATCTAGTGTTCCTATTGCCATGGGAGAACTATTGAATAATCCTCACGAGTGGTTGGAGCCTATGAAAAACAGATGGTATGATTATATAAGGATTCATATTTCTCAAATAGGAGGGATTACACCAGCCATGAAAATTGCACGATTGGGTGAGTGGTTTAACGTACGTACAGCTTGGCATGGACCGGGCGACACATCTCCCGTTGGTCATGCGGCCAATTGTCATATCGATTTGGCCGTTTGGAATTTTGGTGTTCAAGAGGCCAAGATATTTACTGATGTTGCAAGGGAAGTTTTTCCGGGTACACCCACCATTGAAAATGGATATTTGTTCGTAAACGAAGCCCCAGGGTTGGGGATTGATATCAATGAAAGTTTGGCAAAAAAATACCCTCCAGTGAAGTATAATTATAACTGGACTCAAGTAAGAGCTAATGATGGCACACCTGTTCGACCCTAAGAAATTGAATTTTAGCTGAATCTTAATTTATTGATAAGTACAAGGAACAAATGAAATTTCCACAATTGATTTTTTGGGTAGGATTTATAGGGTTATCAGTATTTGATGGGTTTACTCAAAACATTCCTGAAGTAGAAATTAATAATGGCTTGATTAAGGCTGGCATCTACCTTCCGGATAGTACAAATGGGTATTATCGAGCTACACGGTTTGATTGGTCAGGACTCATACCTTATTTAGAATATGATGGTCATAGTTATTTTGGAAAATGGTTTAAAAATTATGACCCGCTTCTACACGAATCCGTTATGGGGCCTGTGGAAGAGTTTGCACCACTTGGTTATAAGGAGACGGCAATTGGAGACAGTTTTTTAAAGATTGGAGTAGGTATGTTGGTAAAACCAAAGGAACCAAGATATAATAAATTTAAACTTTATAATATTAGTGACCGCGGCACATGGAAAATCAAAGAGAATTCGAACGAAGTGATCCTTCAGCATAATTTGAACTCTAAAAAATATTCTTATAGGTATGAAAAAGTTATAAGCTTGCCAAAAGGAAAACCTGAATTAATACTTAGCCATCAATTTACGAATACAGGAAATACAAGGATTGAGACAGAGATGTACAATCATAATTTCTTTTTGATAGACAGTTTGAAAATAGGGCCGGGTTATATAGTTAAACTTCCTTTTGATATTGAAACTGAAGGCAAAGTTAAAGGAATTGGAAAGTATGCTGAAGTTTATAAAAAGGAAATCAGATTTGTTGAAAATTTACCAGAAGGGAATCAAGTTTACATCGAATACATTAGAGGATATTCAAAGGAATCTAAAACTTATACAATCAATATAGAAAATAAAACTACAAGAGCCGGTGTAAAAATTCAAAGCAATCGACCCTTATCAAAATTGTCTTTTTGGTCGAACCATAAAACGATTTGCCCAGAGCCTTTTATCAGTATCAAAACTGAGCCAGGGGAAACATTTGCATGGAAGACCACTTATACTTTTTATACTTTTTAAAAAAAACACACTTAAACATTTTAACTTATGAAAAAACTCCAAAACACAGTAATCATTGTTATTTTAGTCTTTGCTACTAGTTGTAAAGAACAGATGCATAAAGATACGATATTAACAAAAGTTGAAGAAAGTCTCCCAATAAGTGATGGAGATGTTATAGCTGTTTTAGAGGCTTTTAATGCAGCCTTGATTAATACGGATAAGCAAGTGTTGGAAGAAATATGTGGCGAACAATTGACCTATGGTCATTCAAGTGGCCTTATTCAAAATAAAGTAGGATTTATTGATGATATTGTTAACGGCCCCTTTGATTTTAAATCAGTGAATTCACCTGAATTAACTATTCAAATTACTGGGAAAACAGCAATAGCCCGATTTATCTTTTTAGCAAAAGCCATCAAAGATGATGCAACGGTTAATATTCGCTTGGGATGTATACAAGTTTTTCAACAACAGGAGAATGGTACATTGAAATTGTTGGCAAGGCAAGGATATAAGTTGCCGGAACCCGATAGTAAAAAGTAGTCCTTAGTTTAAAAATACCCAGCCATTAAGTATCATTATTTAATAAATAACAAGCATTTTGAAAAAAACAATTATTTATAAAGGAGCACTGATTATAGCACTAATATTATTCTTAATATCAATCGTTCAGATTTTTAGAGGAGAAATATCTCAAACTGGACCTTTTGTTATCGGGTTCTTTGTTTTTCTTGGTTTGGGTATTAGCGGAATTAAATCGTTAAATACCTATGTCTTTACAATCTTAATATTTGCAGGAGTATCATTGTCACTTTATTACCCCCAATACTTTACTCATATTGGTGATTTTAAACTTACGATACTCATTATTCCACTAATACAAATTATCATGTTCGGAATGGGAACATCCATGAGTATTCAGGATTTTGGAGCCATTTTTAAATCTCCAAAAGGAGTACTGATAGGAGTTTCTGCCCAATTGGGAATCATGCCTATTATGGGCTATGTTTTAGCCAAAATGAGTGGCTTCCCACCTGAAATTGCCGCTGGTATTGTTTTAATCGGATGTTCACCTAGTGGAGTTGCTTCAAATGTTATGGCATATTTGGCAAAGGCAAATTTAGCTCTTTCAATAACGATTACAACCATAGCCACGCTTCTTGCACCATTTGTTACGCCAGTTCTAATGGATTTATTGGCGGGTGAGTTTATTGAAATTAATGTATTAAAGATGATGTGGAGTATTATTAAAATGATTATTTTGCCCATAGGTGCCGGATTACTTTTCAATAAACTTTTAGGCAAGAGAATTCAAACTCTTAATAGAGCAATGCCCCTTGTGTCTATGTTGTCAATCGGATTAATCATAGTTGTGATAACTGCAGCTGGAAGAGACAGCTTATTAGACATTGGAGGGATATTAATGTTGATCGTTTTGGTACACAATCTTTTTGGATATTTATTAGGCTATTGGTATGCAAGATTATTCAGATTACCAGAACAGGATGCCCGTACAATAGCCTTAGAAGTTGGTATGCAAAATGGAGGTTTGGCTTCAGGCATAGCCAATAGTTTAGGTAAGATAGCAACCATGGGACTTGCTCCAGCTGTCTTTGGACCTTTAATGAATATAACGGGTTCAGTATTGGCATCTCATTGGCAAAAAAAGAGACCAAAAGATCATAAAGAATAAGCATCCTAAAATTTCGGTTGGGACCGATTTTTTATTGAATTTAAAAGAGCATACATGAGAGTGATTTTTTGTTTCACGTTATTATATAGTTTATTAAGTTTTGGTCAATCGAGCAGTGGAGAACCCTCAAAAGAGATAGTTCAGATATATTGCGGAGCATGTCATATTGTTCCTGATCCAAGCCATTTACCAAAGGATTTATGGGAAAAAAATGTATTACCTGAAATGGGTAGTTATTATGGCATCCAAAAACAAGGATTCGGGCTTTTAAAAAAAAGGAAACCTGAAGATGTGGAAGTTATAAAATCCCTTAATATCTACCCAGAAACTCAGGTTATTTCAGATGAAACCTGGCAACTTATAAAAGACTATTATATTAATAATGCTCCGGAGAGCTTTCCAACATATAAAGAAAGAAAAAACAGAACTAAAAATTTAAAGTCTTTTAAACGTCAGGATATTGAATTGTTGGGGCAGCCGGAGTCATTAATTACTTCAATGGTATTTGATGATTCAAAAAATAGGCTATGGGTTGGAGAGGATCGATTGATAGCCTTTTCATGGACTTTGAAAAATGGACCGGCTAATAAAATTACCACAACTAGTACGGTTTCAAATATCCAAATAAAATCTGATGTAGTTTACATGCTTGAAATGGGTTCCCTATTACCCTCAGATCAAAAAAAAGGCTCAGTTGCAATGATATCTAATAATAAAAAGAAAACGATTATTGATCAACTTGGCAGGCCGGTTTACATGAATGTCAATGATTTAAATGAAGATGGTACAAATGAAATAGTTGTATGCAATTTTGGGAATAAATCAGGGGGACTTGAAGTTTATCAGCAGGTGGGTGAGACATTTGAAAAAATCTTGATTCATGAGCAGGCTGGAGCCATTAAAAGCCTGGTTCATGATATGGACAATGACGGTAGGAAGGATCTGGTTGTTATGTTCGCTCAAGGTGATGAGAGCATTTATATTTTTTATCAAAAAGAAGACTTAAAATTTGAAATGGAAAGAGTGCTGAGGTTTAATCCACTGTTTGGTTCCAGTGACTTTGTATTAACTGATTATGAAGGCGATGGCGATATGGATATTGTTGTGGCGCAAGGAGATAATGCCGATTTGTCGGTACGCCCGAAACAATATCACGGAATCAGAATATTTATCAATACAAACAATAAATTTGAAGAAGAATTTTTTTACCCTTTACATGGGGCCACTAAGATAATAGCTCATGATTTTGATAAGGATGGTGACGTAGATCTGGCAGCTATCGCTTTTTTCCAGAATTATGAATCTTTTCCGAATGAAGGGTTTATTTATCTGGAGAATACGGATAGTGAAAATTTTCAATTCGAGTCATTTTCTCTTAAAAATAGCGACCCTGTAAAGTCATTAACGCTGGAAAAAGGGGATGTCGATAAGGATGGTGACATGGATATTATTTTTGGACTTTTTTCCTGGCCAATTACAAAGGCTCCAGAGTCATTGAAAACATTATGGCAAACGGCACCTTATGACTTGACTGTGCTATTTAATAAGCAGGAATGATGTCGATTTAAAATTCTTTTTTTCCGAAGGTACTTTTCGCTTTAGGGGTTTCTTTTTTCTTTTTATTAAAGGCATATGAAAACCCAAATTCTACTATTGGGCCTACCCTTAAGTACTGTGTTTCCTGATAAAAAATTTCCTGACCCTCACTATTAAAGGCTTTTGTATCCAATCCGGTATCATTAGAACCTAAAATATCTATTCCCTTAAGGATAAAATTTAAATTTTTTACATTTTTAGGCGAATAGCTAAAGGCTATATTGGCCAGATAAAACATGTCATTTTTCCCTTGGGCTGTGACCGTTGCAGATTTTATATCAAAATCTGTTATAAATTTAAACTCTTCCGACAAATCAAAAATCGCATTCCCTTTTAAACTCCAATTCGTACTGCTATTATCTTCCTTATATCCAAAAATATCGCTTTTGACTCTATAATTATACAGGGATCCACCAAGGAAGAATTTAGCAAAACTACCTGCTACAAAATTGGCGTTTAACTCGACGCCTAATGAATTGGAATTACCTGCATTCGTATAGCTACGAATCAACACTAATTCTTCGTCATAAATCGTGTTCACTCTGAAAATGGCATTATCAACACCTCTGTAAAACCCGGTAAGGTTTATGTTTTGCTTTCCTATTTTCTTATCATATCCTATTTCAATATTATTGATATATTCTGGTTCTAAATTTGGATCTCCAACAACATACACTTCAAGATGCCTTCTATATAAAAATGGAGCCATATTTTTGACTGGAGGCCGGCTAATTCTTCGGCTGGCAGCCAAATTTGCCTTACTAGTTTTATTGATCTCATAATCTGCATGTAATGCAGGAAACCAATCCAGTTGTTGTACTTTAAAAGTATCTTCACTTGGACTATTAAAAATGGTGAAATAATCAGGGTTGTCAACTTCCATTACCTGGTCTGTATACTCCAATCGTAAGCCCGCAATATATTTTAGTTTTCCAATACTACCGGAATAATCTATATATCCAGCATAAATTCCCCTGGTTAAATCTATTCCATTCTCCAGTTCTACAACTGGGCCATCTAACTGTTCATAATTAAATTCCCCATCAATAATGAAATATTGAGGTTGTATTCCAAGTCCCAAAGTATTTCCATTATCATATTCCTTCGCGTAATCAAATGAAAAGCGATATCCATTTAAAGGTGTCGCATCTGTTTGGTTATAATGCAAAATGAGATCTCCCACCTCTTCCGAAACCGGATCATATTCATAATTGTAATTATCCAGTTCACGACTTAATTTTGAGTTTTCATAAATAAATGATGACGAAATTTCAGTCATTTCATCGATCTTATGTACAAAATCTAAACTAATCGTATGAAAGATTCCGTATCGATTATCTGTATTTGGGTTATAAATCCATTCTTCATCCACAGGTACACCAGGAATGGGATTTTTATCAGCATCGCCAAAAAAATTATTGTAAATATAAAACGCTGAACGTCCTTCGGTTCTATTGCCATACATATAGGATATTGACAGCTGACTGGAGGCTGAAATTTTATAATCCATTCCCAAATTTACCGAATGAGATTGATACCATTCTGGCCTTTCACCACTCGCAACCATATGTTTGTATGCTCCCGTAGACGCATCTAATATCCGGGCATCACCGGTTCTCTCACCGTTTACATTTTTGTCACTAATATTGAATCCTCCATAGAATAAAAAGTTCTTTTTACCATACATTAAATTCAAACCTGCACTGTATCGATTATCGGTCATTTCATATCCGCTATAAGGATCAGTAGTATGGCCCCAGGGAGCTCCACCTACAGTACTATTAACCGACATTGATAAGCCTTCAACCCCTATGGATTTGGTTGTAATATTAATGATTCCGCCTTTTCCTTGCGCATCAAATTTTGACGTGGGAACGGTGATTACGTCAATACTCACAATAGCATCACTAGCAATTTGTCCCAGTAACATAGTCGGATCTAATTGACTTGGTTTCCCATTCAGATAGACCATGAAATCACTTGTTCCTCTAACAGAAACTACCCCATTTGGATTTACTGAAACTGATGGTAATTTATTCAGTACATCTGTAGCGGTGCCTCCTCTTGCCGTTTCAAAATCATCGGCATGATATGTTTTTCTGTCGATTTTGGATACCACCGTTCGATTCATGGTTTTGATTTCAATTTCATTAAGTGCTTCACTTACCTGAGACAGTTTTATGGTTGCTAAATCAATGGAAAATTTGGTTCCTGAAAGTTGTAATCCTTTAATTGTATCGGTTTGATAACCCATAAATGAAATAATAAGACCATAGTCTCCGTCAACTAAGTTTTCAATTTTAAACAAACCCTCAAAATCGGAAGTAGCTCCTTTTGAAGTCAAATGCCCATCTTTTAATAGTGAAATAGTTGCAAAAGGGATACTCTCTTGAGTTTGTTCATCAGATAATGCTCCTTTGATTTCTCCATTTTTTTGGGCAACCACTTTAAATACTAAAAGCGTAATGATTAAAAAGGCAAATTTTCGTTTTGAAATATTCATTTAACAATTTGTTTATATTAAGTCCTTTAGGAAAAAAATCGATTCTTTTTTTAAGGGACCGAATATAATTGTGGAACATTAATTAATTCTAAAAAACAGATTAATGCTTAATTTAATTTGTTAAAAGTTTGCTATTTATTTCAATGTTAGCCAAGTTCATCGTTATGGATTCTTATCTCGTATCATCTAAAATTTGCACACTTACAAATCAATTCATTCGTTAGATGTCAAATTGATAAAGAGGTTTAAGCGTTGAATATTTTATTTATATGATTGATTAAATCCAAGTAGTTATTTCTATTTGGTGATAACTACGACCACACCATTTGCACCTCTTGACCCATATGGTGCTGCTTGATTACCTTTTAGTACATTCACAGATTTAACATCAGCTACAGATAAGCTTCTTAGACTATACACAGTTGTTGTGACTCCATCGATTACAATTAATGCCGAATTATTACCATTGAGAGAATTTTTCCCCCGAATAATAATGTCGTCGCCAACTACATTTACTCCAGGGAATTTACTTGTAATCATTTCAATCACATCGGTATAGCCGGAATCTACAAATAGATCTGCATCAAGATAATCAGTAGCATAAACTAAGCTTTCCCTATCAAGATGACCATGGCCAGAAGCATCTTCGATATCTTTTTCGCTTCCTCCAAATTCTATTTGAATATTGAGCGAATCACTTAGACTTTTAACTTTTAACTTTTTCGTTTTAAATCCGGCTACCCTAATTGAAAGCTTATCGTTTTGCTGGCATTCAATGCTAAAAAATCCCAATGAATCTGATAAAGCAGAAGTATTGTTTCTTTTTAACTTGATCTCTGCCTTTTCAACTGGAATTGAATCAAATGCAACTATTTTACCATGAATTATTGCTTTTTGGGCATTCATAGCAAATGGAAGTAAAAAAGTGAAAAGTATTATAAGGTTAATTCTTCTATTAAAACAAGACGAAAAATTCAAAAATGCTGTACTCATCGATTTATATTATTTAAAATTAAACATGTTGACGTCGCTCAATTCTTTAATCATTATTAACAGTTTTACGATCTCTGAAAACTTGTTTTCCGTTAACTGCTGCATTCTCCTTTTTGATATTATTGAATTGACAACCAATGATCTTATTTTTCTTTTTTGGTGTCAATAGTAAATATCTAGATCAATTCCCTTGTTTTAACCCCCTCGTATCTTGCTGACTTATTCTTTTTTAACCATTCCAATAAGTCGGTTCTCAACTCTTCAGCCTTTGCCTGATAATTTCCCCTGTTTGGATTTTTTCCCAACAGATTGTTCATTTCATTCGGATCCTCATTTAGGTTATACATGGCATTGATAACAGTAGATTCTTTTGTATAAGGAATCATGAGTTTCCATCCACCTTTCACAATCATATAATTTGGCGATACAGGGCCTCGGTAATCCCATTCGGTAACAACATAATTGCCATGTTTCTTATCAGTTCCTTCTATCAATCCCCTTAAACTTTTCCCGTCAGAAGGATGTTCTTCAATGGCCAAATAGTCTAAAATTGTAGAAAATAAATCAACGTTAGATACATAACCATTCACCTCAGTTTTCTTTTTGATTTCTCCTGGAAAACTGATCAATAAAGGAATATGAGAGGATTCTTCATAGAACACATTTTTTTCTCTTAAACCATGAGCTCCGAGCATTTCGCCGTGATCACTGGTAAACACAATCAAAGTATCATCAGTTAAATCATTTTCATCCAATGTTTTTAATATCTCTCCAATCCAAACGTCAATTTCCTTGATAATTCCATAATAATTAGAAATCATGTACTTTATCTTCTCAGGATCTGAGTACTCTGGAAGATTCTCCCTGCCATTTGCGTTTGAATAAGGCGAGTTTTTCATGTCATCATTTAGGCTTGCAGGAGGGGTCATGTCTTTGGCAGGATACATACCATAATAAGGTTTTGTAGGTGTCATTGGAGCATGGGGCATGTGCAGTGAAAGTGTAATACTAAAAGGTTTGTCTTTCAGCCTCTCGATGGCTGCAATGGTCTCTTTGGCTTGATAGGCGGTGATACTATGTTCAGCAGGTACTAGTAATTCGCCGTGTATATCGGGTTGTGATCTTCTTATCTTCTTATGTGCTTTTACATCTTCATAGGTGTGCCCATAATAGCTATCAATTGGATCAGGCCGATAAGGTCTTTTAATGAAGGTGTCATAAAATTCATCATCATTTAAATTTTGTATAGGGAAATGAGCGTTAAGATAATCTCTATAAATATGATTTTGGCCCCCATGTAGGAATATGGATTTTCCATTTTCTGAATACTTCTTGGGATTTTTATAAATTTCCGCATGATTTGACTTGACATGCCATTTTCCATAATACTCACAATGGTATCCGTTTTCTGTTAATATTTCATCAAATGTTTGTGTGGTCATTACGGGTTCATCATCGTAAGTATAAGTTTTGGCATTGGTATTCACACCAGTTTTTTCAACCGTCATACCCGTGAGGATAGAAGATCTTGCCGGACCACAAACCGCCATGGGAGTATACGCATTTGTAAAATAGGCCCCACCTTCCGCTAGCCGGTCTAAATTTGGGGTTTCCAGAACTGAGTTACCAGCAATGCTCAAAGCCTTGTATTGCTGTTGGTCTGTGATAATGAAAAGAAGGTTCTTCTTTTTCTGAGCAAGAATTCCTGATGACAGGAAAAAACTCCCCAAAATTATGGTTACAATTTTTAATGTTATGTTTTTACTTAGTTTCATTTAATTTGTATTTTTTTCTATTATTTCTATATAAGTTTCCTTCTTTGAACGCCATCGTAATGAATAGATTTATTTTTTTTCAACCATTCTAAAAGGCATTTTCTCAGTTCTTCGGTTTTTGCGGAATACATGCCCTTTTTTGGATTCTTACTTATGAGATTATTCATTTCATGTGGATCCGAATTTAAATCGTACATCGCGTTGATTACATCAGAGGTTGCCGTATAAGGGATTATAAGTTTCCAACCATCTTTAATGATCATAAAATTCGGAACTGTATCCCCACGATCCCATTCAGTAACAACATATTCGCCATGTTCGGTTTCTTTACCTTCTATAAGATCTCTCAAACTTGTTCCATCTGATGGATACGATCCTTCAATTTCTAAATAATCTAAAATGGTGGAGAAAAGATCTACATTGGATACATAACCATCAACAATGGTATTCTTTTTTATTTCTCCAGGGAAACGAATGAGTAATGGAATATGAGAAGATTCTTCGTAAAAAACGTTTTTTTCACGCATGCCATGTGCTCCTAACATTTCACCATGATCGCTAGTGAAAATAATTAAGGTATCGTCAGTGAGTCCATTTTTATCCAAGGTTTTTAAAATTTCACCGACCCAAACATCAATTTCCTTAAGGATACCATAGTAGTCGGAAATCATATACTTTATTTTTTCTTCATCCCTATACTCTGGCAAATTCAATCGTTGGTTGGCCTTTTTATAGGGTGAGTTTTCCATATTGTCATGCAAGCTTGCGGGAAGTTTCATCTCTTCAACAGGATACATGCCTGAATAAGGTTTTGTTGGTGTCATTGGAGCGTGAGGCATGTGCAATGAAAGTGTAATACTAAATGTAGAATCTTTTAAACGTTCAATTGCAGCGATGGCTTCTTTTGCTTGATATGCTGTAATACTATGCTCGGCCGGAATCAGTAATTCACCGTGTAAATAAGTTTGTTTTCTTCTCTTTTTATCTTTTACTTCTTCATGAGTCTTCCCATAATACGAATCAATAGGATTGGGTTTATAGGGCCTTTTTACGAAGGTGTCATATAACTCACCTTCTTTCAATTTTGGTTGTGGATAGATTTCATTGATATAATCCATAAAGACATGGTTTTGTCCTCCTGGTCCAAATCTTGATTTTCCATTTTTTGAAGTCAACTTAGGGTTTTTATATACATCTCCTTTAGATGTCAACACATGCCATTTACCGTAATACTCACAATGATAACCTTTACGCGTCAAAATTTCATCAAAGGTTAATGTTGTCATTACCTTTTCATCTTTATACAAATACGTTCTAGCATTAGAATTAACTCCCGTGCTTTCAACGGTCATTCCTGTTAGAATGGACGATCTTGCTGGTCCACATACTGCCATTGGTGTATAGGCGTTTTTAAAATACGCTCCTTGCTTTGCTAATCTATCTAAATTAGGCGTTTCCAAAACAGTGTTTCCTGCAATACTCAAGGCTTTGTATTGCTGCTGATCGGTCATGATGAACAGCAGGTTTTTCTTTTTTTGAGCAGCGGTTGAAATTGAAAGAAATCCAAACACTATGATTAGAAACAAACCTAAAAAGGGTTCTTTAACTTGCAATATTATTTGATTTTTGGACTTCATTTATTTGAGTTATTAAAGCCTTTTGGCAATTTTATTTTGAGTTCTTTACTCCAATTGTTTATTTGTTCCAATAATCCTGCTTCTACCGGAATTCCATGTTCGAGTCGTTCTTTTTCTTTGGCATACTGATCATCTCCAGGTGCTAAGACCGGTTTATCCTTGTCCTTAACGGTTTGCAACCGAGCGGATTCTACCATATTTGCCACTGTTTTTGAAAGGTCTTTACCTCCGAAAAAACGCAGGGGATCTATGGCGATTACCAAAGATCCTAAATGCCTTTGCTCCGAGAGATCTTCATACATAGATGGAATATTTAGCCCAAAAGGCATTCCATTTAAGGGTCCACATAGTAGGTCAATCATAAAGGCAAGAGCGTATCCTCTGTGGTCGGCCATCGGACGTAAACTGGCAATATCATGCGGATTTTCGGTAGCATTTCCTTTTACATCATAACCAACAGTATCAGGTATTTTACGATTTTCAATTCTGGCATTCATCACATAATTAAAGGCCTTTGCACTAGTGGCCATATCTAAACAAACTGGTGGCCCATCCGAATTTGGAGCCGCAATACAAATTGGATTGGTACCTAGAAACTTTTGATACCCTCTATGTGGTGCGACAAAGGAATCTGAATGGGTAAAGACGATCCCAACAAGGCCTGCTTCAGCAATCATTCTCCCATAAATTCCAATCGCTCCACAATGTGAAGATTCTCTAATACCTACTATTCCAATACCATTTTTATTGGCTAAGGAAATCGCCTCATTTGTCGCATCACCCATCACTACAATTCCCAATCCGTGGTCACCATTTACATTGGATGAACAAGGTCCGGTATTTTCAATGGCAATTTTAGGTTGTGGCTTGACGGATCCTGCTCGAATTCGATTAAAATAATGGGGAAGACGTGCAATGCCATGCGAATCAATGCCCCACAAACTAGTTTGAACAAGGCTTTGGCTGACAAAATCGGCGTGTTCTTCAGATAACTCTAATGTTAGCAAACAAGACTTCGCCCAATCAGTGAGTAAAGCGCTGTCAATATTGTTTTTTTTGCTCATTGTAAATGATATACCTTATTATAAAATTGGGTTCATTATTTCTCCCAATATTTCGCTCCAGGTAAAGCTCCATTCATTCGGTATCCACCATCTACTGTAATATCTTGTCCTGTCATATAGCGTGATTCATCACTAGCGATAAAAACTGCTGCATGCGCAATCCAATCTGGTTCCGCTATTTCAGCTAGAGGTACGCGATCATATAGTGAACGAACTACCGATTCTGTATACATAGGAATCGTTAATTCCGTATAAGTTGCTCCAGGTCGAATAAAATTGGCAGTAATTTTATTTGGTGCTACCTCAGTGGCTACGGTTCTCATCAGTGCTTCAATACCACCTTTTGAAGCGGTATAATGACCGCAATCAGGTTCGCTTATTACAGAATGAATACTGGATATGGAAATAATTCTACCTGGCTCATCAGTAGGGATCATTTCTTTTAAGGCTCTCTTAGTACATAAAAACACACTTTTTAGATTGGTTCTAATGATTAGGTCCCAATCTTCTTCTGACGTATCAACAACAGGCGATTGCCTGATAATTCCAGCATTGTTAACCAACACATTAAGTCCACCCATCGCCTTAACAGCTTTGGTAAAAGCAGCATCAACCTGTTTGGCATCACCCACATCACAATGCATGGAATAGGCAGTTCCTCCCTCACTCCTAATTTCTGCAACTGCTTTTGCTGCAGCCTCATCATTGATGTCTAAGATGCAAACTTGAGCACCTTGTTTGGCAAAATTATTCGCAATTGCTCTACCTATTCCAAAAGCAGCTCCGGTTACGATGGCTTTTTTGTTCTTTAATCTCATATTTATTTATTCAATGGTTAATAATATATTACTTCTAACATGATAATGTTGATTTTCTATACAAGGGAAATGCCGTGTTTACTGAAGGGTTGACTATAAATTCGTTTGCCTATTCCGGCGTATATTGCATTGGCCAAGGCCGCCGCTGCCGGAGGTAAAGTGGGTTCTCCTAAGCCTGTTGGGTCTTCATTACTTTCTACAAAATGGGTTTCAACTTTAGGACATTCGGGATTACGCATATGCCTATATGAATCAAAATTATTTTGGACGGGAACTCCATTATTAAAAGTGAGTTCTCCATACATGGCATGACCAATACCGTCAACAACGCCTCCCATTGCTTGATTTGCGGCTCCGGATTTATTAATAATAATGCCACAGTCGGTTGCGACAACAATTCGTGTTATTTTTGGTTGTCCGTTTTCTATTGTAATTTCAGCCACTTCGGCCACATAAGAATCATGCGAATAATAGGCACTAATTCCCTTAAAAACACCTTTCTTTTTGGTGTGCCAGTCAGATTTTTCAGCCGCTAATTTGATGACTCCTGCCAATCTAGAAGGTTTGTATTTTGCTTTACCAATAGGTGATTTTTCGGCTTGCTTTAAGGACTCCAATCGAAAATCTATTGGATCAATTTTTGCTAATTCAGCGAGTTCATCGATAAAAACCTGCTCAGCGAAAGCCAAAAAATTTGAAGTAGGTGCACGCCATGCTCCAGTAGTAATTTCACTTTTTAAGGTATGTGTTTCCAATTTGAAGTTAGGTACCGCAGCTTGTGGCCATGTTCCCGGTCTAACTGTATTTCTCATTCTAACCCCCGCACCTGTAAGGTGATATGCAAGTATTTTACCATCTTTAATGCCCGCTTTGATTCTATAAGCTGATGCGGGACGATAAACTCCAGCTGTCATATCATCTTCACGGGTATAGATCAATTGTACAGGTTTTCTAATTTTATCAGAAATTTGAGCGGCTTCTAATACAAAATCCCCCCGGAGTCTTCTGCCGAAGCCTCCACCTATTCTGGATATGCCAACAGAAATTTCAGACTCATTTCTTTTGAGTAACTGAGCAACTGCTTTTCTGGAATTGGCAGGTGTTTGTATTGGGCCATATAATTCTACTTTTTTGTCTGAAACATCCGCAAAGAAATTCATGGGTTCCAAACAATTGTGAGGAAGAAAAGGAGCCTCATAGGTTCTCTCAAGTATGGCATCAGCCTGAGTAAAAGCTTCCTCTACATTTCCTTGGTTTACTTTAGGTTTTTTTGATTTATTATTGATCAGCTCAAGCAATTTTTTCTGATGCATTGTAGAATCTTCTGAACTGAGGGCTTTAGACCAATTTGCTTTTAACACTTTTACCCCATTGATGGCAGTCCAGGTTGAATTGGCAATTACTGCAACTTTGTTATCTAATTCTAATACATCTATAACACCTTTGATACTGCGGGTCTCTGTATCATCTATTGAGTTCAATACCATTCCAAAACCCGGGGGGCGAAGTACACGGGCATATACCATGCCTTTGCGCTGGGTATCAAATCCGAAAAGGGGAGTTCCAGTTACAATATCGGTTGCATCTACGTTGAGTATAGGTTTGCCAATAATTTTAAAATCTTTGGGGTTTTTTAATTTTACCTGTTTTGGAATTTCCATGGTAGCTGCAGTCGCAGCTAGTTCTCCATAGGATAGTTTTTCTCCTGATTTATGAATCACAAAACCTTTTTCAGTATACAAGTCATTTACTGTTGTACCCCATTTATCTGCTGCTGAAGCAACAAGTATTTGACGTGCCGTAGCACCAGCTTCCCTTAAAACAGACCAGCTTTTATGAATAGATTGACTACCTCCGGCTACTTGTCTTTTATACTTACCATTATTCAAGTCTGCCTGTTTAACCACCACATTTTTCCAATCTACATCTAATTCTTCAGCAACGATCATTGGCATGGAAGTTTTAATGTTTTGACCTATTTCGGGGTTTTGAGAAAAGATAATCACAGTATTATCTTCTTTTATAATAATAAAACCGTTAAGTTCTGTTTCTAAAGGTACAAGTGACTCCTGTGTTGACCAGGATTCCCCTTGAGTTGATATCCAACTATAACTCAACATAAGTCCCCCAGCTGCTGCGGCCGAGGTCATAAAGAATGCCCTTCTACTTTGATGATTTTTGATTGGTTTCATGGTCTATTGGTCTTATAATTTTTAAGTATTTTCAGAGGCCTTTTTCACCGCTTCATTAATTTTATCATAGGTTCCGCATCGGCATATATTTCCTGACATAATTGAAGAAATTTCCTCTTTAGTAGGCTTGCTATTGGAAGCCAATAGAGATGAAGCCGTCATGATTTGTCCTGCTTGGCAATAGCCACATTGTGAAACATCATGCTCAATCCAGGCCTTTTGAACCGGATGAGAACCGTCAGCTGACAGGCCTTCAATAGTCGTTATTTCGGCATTTGCAGCCGCTGATATCGGGAGCAGACAAGATCGGATAGCAGCACCATTGAAGTGAATTGTACAGGCTCCACATTGTCCTATTCCACAACCAAATTTAGTACCTACCAAATTCAGGTGATCTCGCAATACCCATAGGATTGGTGTTTGGGGATCGACATCAATGGTATATTTCTTTTTATTAACTTTTAAAGTGAATTCGCTCATGTCGTTCGTTTTTTAAGATTTTTACGAATCATTTATTCCTTAATTGATTTAACTCAAATGTAACAGGTAACAATTAATTAAAGATGAATAATCAATTAATTAGAAATTAACTCAGAATAAAAACCAGCACAAATCGGATTAAAGGTCTTTCCATGCATCTATTGAGGTTCCATCAAATAAAATAACCTGAGTTGTTTCTTTATTTTTCTTTTGAGCTATTGTGATGGTAGTTTAAAAAATTAAAACGTTATAAAGTAGTACTTATAAGACATTGATTTTCAAAACTATTATAATTGAATTAATCTATTTTCGTATGATAACTCGCTGTTTGATTCCTTGCGTAAAAGGATAGTTAACGTCATCTAAATAGGTCAATAGTTTCGACCTTAAATTTTCAACTCTTTCAACATAATTAAATCGTTCAGGATTTGAACCCAATAAATTATTCAACTCATGGGGATCATTCTTTAAATCGTAAAGAGCCTCAACATTATTACCACCACTTCGATGAGTAGTCATTAACTTCCAGTTTTCTGTTCGAATCATAATCGACGGAGTACTTTCATTTTCCCATGTCCATTCAGAAATGGCAAAGTCATATTTTGGAGTTTCAATTCCCTCTATCATTCCTTTCAAGGAATAGCCGTCTGAAGCTATATGTTTTAATCCTGCATATTCCAACACTGTTGGGAATATGTTTAGAGTAGAAACCGGTGTTGAAATGGTTTGTGCGGGTTTTATCTTGTTCGGATAGCGGATTAAAAAAGGTACACGAACCGATTCTTCATAAAAATTAAATTTCCCGCGCATTCCATGAGCCCCCAACATTTCACCGTGGTCTGACACGAAGACCAGCAAAGTGTTTTCTGCCAAGTTCAATGCATCAAGTTTATTGAGAATTTTCCCAACCCAATCATCTATTTCGGTTACTAAGGCATAATAATTGGCAACCATATATTGCACTTTTTCTTTGTCATTATAAGGTTCAAAAATTTTACCGGGTGCATAAGGAGAATTTTCTCTTTTGTCTGTGACTGATATTGAGGTAGGCATAGCCTCAGGCTTATACATCGATGCATAGGGTTCAGATGGTGTAATGGGAACATGCGGACAGTGAAAGGAAGATGTCAATATAAACTTTTTATCTTTTAATCGATCCAAGGCATCCAAGGTTTGTCTTCCCTGTACAGCTGTAATGGTATATTCGGCCGGTAAGTCTAAAACGCCATGAACAACAGACTGACTTAAGGTTTTTAAACCTGCTTTTTCAATTGTTGCACCAGAATGCAAGTCCTTATAATAAATATCTGTTGGGTCTAGTTTATAAGGGATTGAACCTCCATAAAATGTAGTTTCATATAGTTCACCTTGTTTTAAGGGTCTTTCTTTTACATTGTCTTTAACATATTGCACATATAGCGGTTCCCAATGGATGATAGGATCTGTTCCGGTCATCCCATCAACGGGGGGATTCGAATATACGCGAGCCATATGTTCAGGGGCATGAAATTTACCATGATACTCTGATTTGTATCCTCTTTTAGCTAATATTTCATCAAAGGTCGGATAATAACAATCGTTGGTTAGGGCATCCTTATTTTTACGAATAGTTGTGGTTTCATTTAAGCGCCCTGTTAGAATTGATGTTCTTGCTGGTACACAAACAGCGGTTGGGGTTACAGCATTGGAAAAATTTACGCCCTCACTTGCCAATCGATCCAGATTTGGAGTTTTAATTATTTTATTTCCTGCATAACCAACAGCATCCCAAGTTTGTTGGTCAGTCATAATAATTAAGATATTAGGCCCCGATTGTGCGGTAAAATGGATTGTATTTAAAATACAAATAAATAGGCAGGCGATTTTAAAAACATGATTTAAACTAATCATAGGGATTTGGTTTGGTTCTTTTTTATTTTTTTAGAGTTTTTAATTTCGTCAATTTGTTTGATCGCATTTTCCTGTTCCCACTTCATATATGCTGTAATCAGGGGTTTATTATAAGGGTCCCGCATCAATTCTAGAGCAGGATGATTGGTCTCTTGCATCCATTCAACCATGATTTTTCGCATGGAAGTAATTGTTTGTTCAAACTCTTTCTCATAAGCCAAATTGTTATATGAATTTGGATCTTGACGTACATCGTATAATTCTTCAATAATTCGGTATTTATGAAATTCGCTGCGTTTTTTGATTGAAGGAATCGAATCAGATGCTGCCCATATCGCTTTTAATGTCATGCTATGGGTATAATCTGAATTATGTACTTCTTTTGTGCCATCTACCCAAGGATTGTATATATAAACCCAGTCTTTCATGTGCACTGCAAATTCAGGAAACATATTTTTCTGACGCAGGTTTCGGTAATAATAGCCTACAGTATAATCGCGTTTCCCTTGAACTTTTCCATTTAAGAGTGGTACAAAGGATTGTCCGGCCATATAAGTTGGGATGTCTAAACCTAGCATTTCTAGAAGGGTAGGAGCAAGGTCTATAGAACTCACGATATTATTGGAGTCACGACCTCCAGCTTTTATTTTTGAAGGGTATTTTACAATCAATGGAACTCTTAAACTGGTTTGATAACAATTCAATTTGGCATAAGGCATGGAAATACCATGATCCGAGAGGAATACAACAATGGTATGCTCATCCTGTTGTGCCTCCTTCAAAACCTTTAACACTGAACCAACCCCATCATCGCTCCTTCGAACAGAAGAATAATATTGCGCCATTTCCTCTCTTACTTCAGGTAAGTCAGGAAGAAATCCTGGGACCGTAATTTCGTCAGCGGTATATATTTTACTCGGAATACTTAATTTTCCATTCTTTTTTAATTCAGTATAATCAGCTTTCTTTCGTTGATTTTGAGAATCATAAAAAGGACGATGAGGGTCATTGAAGTTCATCATAATAAACCAAGGCTTGTTTCCGGCATCTTTTATGATGTCTTTGACGGCATTTGCGTTGGCCGGAATATTTCGACCTTTGCTTGTTTCTACCTCAGTAACAGCTTTGTCCCAGTCATAATTATTTTGTTGCTTGTTAATATTGGCTATATAATATCCGTTTTCTTTTAATATATCAGGCAAGGCAGGTCCTAATCTTTCCAATTCGGTAAAGCCTCTTGTCATAGTTTGATGGCTGTGATTGCCTGAAAGGATTATTTGTCTAGAGGGTGTGCACATGGCCAAGGGCACAAAAGCGTAATCAAATCTAAACCCTTCTCCGGCCAAAGCATCAATATTTGGGGTAATTCCAGCCACCGTGCTATTGTATACTCCAACTGAATTCCAATTCATATCATCAGCTGTGATTAAAAGAATATTTGGCTTCTTCTGGCCAGTTACAATGGATACAGATCCAGTTACAGTTAAGAAAAAAGCGATTGCAGGAATTATGTTTTTAATTCTTTTCAAAATATATTAGATTGGTTAAGGTGTATCAACTCTTCTTTTCAGCTGGTTTGTTTTTCTTCTTTTTGGTCTTTTTATTGCTCATAGGTGTTCCCATTTCATCACGCCATGCTGTGTATTTAGATTTAAGATCAGCCACCTTATCGGGATGCGCTGCTAATAAATTATTTTGCTCTATATAATCATCTTTCAGATTATACAATTCTAAGCTCTTTTGTTTGTTGTATAATAGTTTCCAATCTCCTTCACGAATAGCCCAGGATCCGTCATTACCATCAAAAAATATTTGTTCATGTAAGGGTCGTTCTGATTTTCCATGAATAGTTGAAAGAATATCTCTTCCGTCATATATTACATCTTTTGGCAGCTCAATATCCAAGGTGGCACAAATGGTAGTCATGATGTCGATTGAAATGATGGGTTCATCACTAATATCATGTTTTAATTTATCTGGCCAACTAATGATAAATGGAACTCTATAACCACCTTCATATACCGTGTGTTTAGATCCTTTCAGTGGTAAATTATCAGATAGATTAGAAACAGCTCCACCATTATCTGATAAAAATATTATCAACGTATTATCATACACACCTTCATTTTTCAAAGTTTCAACTACATTACCAATAGCAATATCCATTCTATGTAACATTGCCAAGTAAATATCACGTTTTGGGTTTCCCGTATTGAAAATTTTAATATCGCCTTCTGGTGCCTGCAATGGGCCGTGCACCGCATTAAACGGCAAATACAAGAAAAATGGATTTTTTTTATTTGCTTTAGATTTTATAAAAGAGATTGCCTCTCTTGCCAAATTATCTGTTAAATATCCTGTATCAGAAATTTTTTCCAAATTACGATAGATAGGTTGATGAAAATCATCCCCATTTTCTTTGATTGTTAGATCGAAATAGTCGTGAGCACCGTGTCCCAGAAATCCATAAAATTCATCAAAACCTCTATTGTTTGGATGATACTCCTCGGTCAATCCTAAATGCCATTTTCCAAAGGCTCCGGTTACATACCCATTCTCTTTTAATACATCAGCTAATGTGATTTCAGATAGGGGCAATCCTATTCGGGAATCCGGGGCACGATAAAACCCAAAACGTTGTTGATAACGTCCTGTTAATAATCCGGCTCTCGTTGGTGAACATACATATCCACTGGCATAACCATTTGTAAAAATAATACCTGCCTCCGCAAGTTTATCAATGGAAGGGGTCTTCACTGAGGCAGGCGATCTTTGATATCCCGCATCTGCATTTCCTTGGTCATCTGTAAGGATTATTAGAATATTAGGCCTTTTCGATTTTTTATTTTTTTGAGCAATAAGAACCGCAGTACTACCTAAAAATATAGCCAAAGTAACGACCATAATGTGTTTTAAATTCTTCATAATTTAGATTTTTGTTTTTGATAATCTATACGCCTACTTTTTAATCTTGATTCGTTCTGGATCGATTCATATATCGTATGGCCATTTTTTCTTAAGTAAAAAGTTCTTTGATTTTCGGAACCGTCTTCACTAATGTAAATTAAAGAACTATCATTATGATATGAGATCCTTTTTACTTGCTTCCCATTCTTGTTTAAAACCTGACCTTGTCCGTTTTTATCTAAAATGAGCGTTTCACTATTATTTTTCCAAGTACCAATTAATTGTTCCTTTGTTACTTTTAAAGAAGGATACATTCCTTTCAATCGGTTTTCTAAACTAATTTCTATCGCTATAAAGTCAATATTCTCTAATTGAAATTCCTTTGCATAAAACCGAGCCATCTCCATGAGGCTATTTCTAAAAACTTCGGGATAACCAGGATTTATACAGGTATGATTAATGTTTTCATAAAGTACTACTTTAGCCGTACCTCCAGAACTATTAATTTTCTCAGCGTATTTTTCACTTTGAGTATAGTGGCATAAATAATCATCTTTCCCGTGAAAAAGCAAAGTTGAAGCAGGCTTTACTCTCAAATTATAATAAGCTGATGCTTCCAACTTTTGTTCTTTTGAGATTAGTCCAAATAATATTCTCCCTTCTTCTGTGGGGAAAAATGACAAATCTGGATCGGTTACATTGTACATTCCTTCGCTGCCCACATATAATTTGCAAGAAGGATATCGTTGGGCCAAAATGGAGGAAAGGGTTGTCCCCGCTGAGCCTCCTCCAAATCCAATGCGCGATAAATCCGCATTGTATTGGTTGGCTTTTGACATAAACCAGGTAATCGAAGCTTCTAAGTCTTCAAGTGCCAAACTAAAGGTTCCTTTATTGCCTTTGCAACGATAGGCCAAACCTACATAAATGATTCCCAGACGATCACAAAGATAGCTTGCATCATTTGGTATGCTTGCTTTTGGGACTTCATTGGCTGTGCCACCATTCCACCCACCTCCATGAACGAAGAAAAATACAGGTGATTTCCCGATTGGATTATCGGGCAGCATAATTTTAACAGGAATGTCAAAACCATCAACCCGGGTTGCAATAGAGTCAATAATTGTCGATGCCGTCACACTAGCGTTCACGATCAACAAAGAAAGTATTACAATAAGGTTTTTTATTTGGTTTAAGGCCATCTTGAAACTTTTAGTTTTTTAAGCCACTAAGCCATATTTTTAATGATTCTTCCATTTTATTGGCAAGATCACCCTTGGAGTTTTTCAGATTGAATTCTTCAGAAGGATCTTTTACAATGTCGTAGAGGGCAAAGTGATTATTGATAAGTACACCTTTCCATTGGTCTTTCAGAATAACTGAATTTCCTTTTTCTGACCAGAATAATGGAGCGTTTCGCTTATTCCCTTTCCCATAAAATGCTGATTTCACATCCATTCCGTCAAAAGTGCTTTTTGGTAATTCTACATTACAAATCGAAGCAATGGTTGGCAACCAATCAACACCTTGAATAATCGTGGTCTTATCTTTTTCCCCTTCCGGAAATTGCCCCGGCCAGGAAACGATATAAGGCACTCTGATGCCACCCTCATGAAAGCTTGATTTTCTATCTCTATAATTTTTTGCAGAACCAACACTGTTTAATAGAGTGGGCCTTTCTTTATAACGTTTTACGACAGATTCGGTTTTAATTTGATTTGTTAAAGGTCCGGGGCCATTATCACTTGAAAAAACGACAATAGTATTTTTGTCTAATCCTTTTTCCTTTAAATAATTAAATAAACGGCCAAGTGCATTATCCATAGCGGTAACATCTGCACAGTAGGCTTGCATTGCCTTATTTATATCTCCATGTTTTGAAACGAAGGTCAAAAACTCCTGTTGTTGTTTGCTAAAATCGTTCATGTTTACTTGTAAGCCATCGTAAACTGCAAGTTGTTCTGCTGTTGGATCGATATAAGAATGTGTTGGATAGATCCATAGATTAACATAAAACGGTTTGGATTCATTTCCTGATTCATTCTTGTCAATAAAGTCAATTGTCATATCAACATAGGCGTCTGTTGATCTTTCCCGCCAATGTTTTGATTTTTTTTCCTGTTTGGTCCAGGTTTTACCATTGCCATTGTGGTTGGTAGAGAAATGATTGTCAACACCAAAATCACCTGGCGAATCGGCAAAATCCATGCCCCAATTCATATGCCATTTGCCATAATGTGCCGTGGCATATCCTGCATCATTTAATATTTTTGTAATTGTAGGTTCATCAGGCTTTAAATTCTTAGAAGCATTAAAATTACGTGCTGGATATTGTCCACTCATCAGTCCATAACGACTGGGAGCACACCAAGCTGCCGCCATATAGGCTCTTTCAAATTGAATACCTTTAGACGCCAATTTATCCAAATGAGGAGTTTGCGCATATGGGTGCCCTGTTGAATGTAGATCACCAGAACCTAAGTCATCAGCAAGTATAAAAATTATATTAGGCCGCTCCGTATTTTGAGCATTAATTTTATAACTGAAAATAATTATAAATAAAAGAAGGATATATAACTTCCTCATACGTTTATGTTAATTTGTGATTTTAAAACAATAATAATGATACCTCATTAAATTTATATTAATTATTGATTAATAACATTACTATCGATCATTGGATTTTAAAAAATGATAAACAGTAAATCCAAACTGATAAAAATAGCAGCTTTTAATCTCTCAAAAAATTAAAGTCAATATAATCAGATATTCAATTGAGACCACAGAATACGTATTTGGTTTAATAAGGTTTTGTAAATAACTTACTCGGTTTGTTGGGTATATGTCTCCATTTCGCCTTCCCAGATGTTCATAAGCGATTTGAGATATTCAATTTTGGCAGGATTAGCTTCTTTTAAATCTGTTTGTTCCTGAACATCATTCTCTAAATTAAACAGAAATTCTTCGTCCTTAATTTTTAAATATTTCCAACTGTCTTCTCTTGCAACTAACTGATTTCGATACCTCCAAAAAACCACCCGTTTCTTTAGTTTTTTATTCTTGAATAGCACCTTAGAAAAATCAACGCCATCAAAATTATGTTCCACTGAAATCTTTGCAATGGAAGTTAAAGTTGGAAGTATATCCATGCTTAAAACCGTATTATTGTTTAGGTTTCCTGATTTGATTTTTGATGGATACCAGGCGATTGCAGGAACCCGATGGCCGCCTTCCCATAATGAGGTTTTAAAACCATTTAAATTACCGTTGCTTCCTTCTTTTGTGGCACCATTATCTGAACAAAAAAAGACAAACGTATTTTTATCCAAGCCAAGTTCTTTCAGCTTTTGAAAAACACGGCCTATGTTTTCATCCATAATTTCAACCATTTCTTTGTAAGCCTCTTTTCGGTCTTTTCTAGAGCCATGTCCATCAAATTTTTGTCCTGGCAGTCGATCTGCTTTATCATGTCTTCCTTGATAGGGGAAATGTGGTGCCTCGTGAGGGAGATATAGAAAAAAAGGTTGTTTACTATTCTCTTCCATAAACTCCAAGGCTTTGTCTGTAATCAAATCAGTAACATATCCTGGGTCATGAGAAAGTTCTGTGTTATGCCACCAATCGTAAATACCAATTCCGTCACGATGAGAAATGTAATCCACATTACCACTTAGGTAGCCATAGAACTCATCGAAACCGTGATGCGTAGGATTAAATTCCGGATTATAACCCAAATGCCATTTTCCGAACATACCAGTTTTGTAACCACCATCTTTAAAAATTTCGGCCAAGGTTTTTTGAGTAGGGGAGAGACCATAAATTCGTTTTTCTTGTTGCACGTAAATCACCCCTTCCAAGCCTGCTTTTTGTTGATAGTTACCAGTCATTAAGGCTGCCCTCGTTGGAGTGCATACGGCTCCGTTAGAATGATAATCAGTAAATCTCATTCCTTCAGCTGCCATATTATCCAATACAGGTGTATTGATATAGTCGCTTCCATAACAACCAATATCGCCATAACCCAAGTCATCGGCCATGATTATTATAATGTTTGGTTGACGAACTTTTCTTTCTTGGGCAAAACCACAGTTAACGGAGCAGGTAACAGCTACAATAAATAGCAGTATTTTAATATAATTGATTATGTTTCTAAACATCCGAATTGGTTCAAATTTATTCAGAATTACTTTCTTTCGAAATTAATTTTTTAATTTACTTTAAAAAATTGAGTTTTCATTTTATTAGAAGACACACTAACAATTGAATTTCCCTTCTTTTTCAGAACACTTATATAAGCATGCCCATTGTATAATTGAACAACTCGCGATGTGGTCGAAGTTCCAAGGTTATCAATTAATTTTCCATCTCCAGCCAGTTTAAAACGAACGACATTTCTAGCATCCAAACATTTGATTCCCTTTTTGTCAAACGCTTCAACTTTCAGGGTAATTGTATCATTATTTTCTAAATGTTTTGATAATCTTAATTCATCTGGCTTATCCCATTTAGCAGTTTGATATTGAACATTTATTTCATCAATAACTTGTGTCTTTTTTTTATGGCCAATAGCTTTAATGGTATTTTTACCTTCTTTAAGTTTTACTGCCCATCTGAGTCCTGCTGCCGGAAAATCTTGTGAGTTTCTATTTTTTCTACCTAGGTTTTCTCCATTGACAATAAGTTCAACTTCTGGGCAATTAGAGTAAACCTTAACAACTTTCTTTTCATCAATATCTCCCCAGCGAGTTTCCCAATTGTGACCGTAAACACGAACCATTGGTTCTCGAGTCCAATAGGATTGAAACACATAGTAGGCTTCTTTTTTTGTAAAATCGCGTTCAATCACTCCTTTCTGGTTTACATAAGGGATCGGGTTTTTATCACGTAGCGGAGTGGAGTAGTCTTTAAAAATCCAATAGGCTGTTCCGGTAAGCCAATCCATATTTTCTTGTTCTTTTAAATGCCAATCGATTAAATTACAAGCATACGTTTCACTCCATTCACTATCTTTTGAAGCCCGGGTATCACCACCAATCATTAAAAAATCACCGTTTCTTTCATCTGCAGCATTACCAGACGTAATTTTTTCAAGTCCTTTGTCAGGATATTCTGAATGTCTGCCCGAATGATTACTAGCACCCCATTCAACATGAATAAATCGATCTGTTTTTTCCATTTCCATTTTTGACACCTTTTGATAATCGGTAAATTTACCGCGATACCAACCGGCCCAAATTGAAGGGGAATAAACATCAACTATATCTGCACAAAACGGACACCTGCGAATGGCTGTTTTCCTAGTTGAATCTAACTTATGTGATAAATCATGGAGTTCCTGCATATAGCCACGAATTGCCTCTTCATCAAAGGATTCATAATCCCCAGCCCAGTTGTTCTCATTTCCAAGACCCCATAGAATTACTGAGGGGTGGTTATAATGCTGAGTGATCATGTTCTCGAGCATTTGTTTGCCTTGGTTTTGATAGTCTTCATTCCCCAAACCACCACGACACCACGGAATTTCTTCGTAAACTAAAATCCCCAATTCATCACAAGCCTTAAGTACAATTTCCGACTGCTGATAATGCCCCAAACGGATGAAGTTTACACCCATTTCTTTGATCATTTTCATTTCATGGAGCGTCATTTCTTCTGTCATTGCTGCGCCAACGCCCGCATGATCTTCGTGTCGATGAGTTCCACGGAGCAATAAGCGCTTACCATTCAGGTAAAATGGGCCTTTCTTTTTGAACTCAAAATACCTAAGACCAAATTGTTCATTGATATTTTGCTTACCATATTTGCTTGATAATGTAAACTGGCAGGTGTACAATTCCGGATTGTCTGGCGACCATAGTTTTGGTTTCTTCAAATTGAATTCAAATACCTGATTGTTACCGATAAACGGTGATTGTAGAATTGTACTAGAGTGAACCTCCTTTCCATCGGGTGATTTTATGGAGATGGATAAGGATAATTCATCCGTCAGATTTTCTGGGTTATGAAGGTCCAATTGTATTTTTATATTTGCAGATTTCCCTTCTTCCAAAACGGTTGGCGTAATGTGAACTGTTTTTGCCGAAACTGCTGGGACGTACACTAAATTAACGTATCTATACAAGCCACCATAAACATTAAAATCACTTAAATCCGAGGGCATCATATTTAAATCTCGTGAATTATTACAGCGTATGGCCAATGGAAATTCGCTATTGTACTTTTTAGTGAACAATTCATTTTGACTAAATTCATCGAAACTATCCGTCATATCAATGGTAAACTCATCATACCCACCTATATGACTACCCACTTTTGTTAAATAGGTATAGACTTCTGTTTTCTGTCCCGCGCCTTCAAAATGTAAAAGTGTTCTACCATTAATGTATGGATTTTTAACTTTCAACATTTTTCTATACCAAGTGTTTCCCTGAAAGTATTTAACATCTGGGTCAACAGCATCTTGATCATTAATGCAATGAGGTAACTTCGTTTTTGTCCATCCCCCATAATCAAATTTACGAGGACGCCACATTTCATAGATCCCGCCAATTTCGCCTTTTCTAAATTCCCAGCCATCGATCAATCGTTGTTCGTTTTGTTGGGCGAATGAACATATTGAAATGGATATCAAGATTATTGTTAATACCGTTTTTTTCATTTATTATATAGTTAAAATATAAAATGATATTACTCAATCATTTTACTTCTAATTAGTAATTGGGAACAGGCCTGTAACATCGATTAATGTCAATTAAAAAAACGATTAATTATTCCACCAACTCCCCATAGGGTCTGTTTGGAAACGATTTCAAACTCTTTATCAACAATTTCTTCATTTCCTCAGATTTTTGTGGATTCGATTCAAATATGTTTTTCTTTTCAGTTGGGTCATTATTTAAATTAAATAGTTGATTTTCATCAAAATACAAAGGATTTAATTTAGCTGCATGGTAACCTAGATGACTGTTACGTGTATAATAGGGCAGTGTATGGGTATTACCATTCCATCCTTTAAAAATGACGCCTTTATCAATTTGTTTTTGCGCTTTTTCATCATATCGAACGCTAATATATTTCCAATCTTTGGTTCTAATACCTCGGGCAAATCCCAATTCAAAATACAAGTGGTCGTGTACCACTTTATCACTTCCAGCAAGCACATTTTTTAGGCTAACTCCGTCTACATCATCTATCTTTTTTAAATTAACACCTGCCAAATCCAAAAATGTAGGCGTAAAATCAATGTTTTGAACCAGCTCATCATAGTTTGATTCCGGTTGAATTCCTTGCGGCCAGTGTATCATTAAAGGAACTTTTATACCACCTTCATAAAGTGTAGTTTTTGCCAAATTATAATTTCCGTGATCAGAAGTTACAACAATAATAGTGTTCTCATAAATTCCTTTTTCTTTTAACTTTTTTACTACGGCGCCAACGGCATAATCAAACCATCGCAACCAGGCATGATCCGGATCTTTACCTGCAGCTATAATTTCATTTAAAATTTCCTTTCTTGAAGGCATATTCTCAAATTCATCATCGTTATATCCTTCTCCCGTGAATTTGGGATTAGCGTCAAGACCATGTATGTATTTACCATTTTTATTGATCCAAGGTGCCGGTCCGTGTGGTACCATTTCACTATAATAAAGAAAAAATGGTTCCTCAGCATTTTGCTCAATAAATTCTAATGCTGCTTTGTTTTTCCATTCGATATTGTGAACATTTAAAGAATCATTATACAGTTCTCGTAAATTTCCGGCATAAACACCATTAGCATAATCAAAACCATATTGTTTGATACGATTGGCCCAAAAAGTATGATTGTGTTTCATCGCCTTATTAATTTCAGGTAATTTAGGATCTGCGCTTTTGTCATATTTTATGAGCGATTTCCCGTCCCATTCACTCAATTCCATACTTTCTTTATTCTGTAATAAGTGGTGGTCAATAATATGGCTTTTTCCTACAAAACCGGTTTTATATCCTGCTTTTTGAAGCAGTCGCGGTAAATTTTCCCGATCCATCTCTAACTCAGTATTATTCTCTACCCGGGTCATTTTTCCATATGGGTGCAGTTTCATAAAAGAGACCCCCTCAGAACGACTGGCGTACCTTCCTGTTAACATAGTATACCTGCTTGGAGAACAAACAGAACTGGATACATAAGCATGGTTGAAAATCATTCCGTCTTTTGCCAAGCCATCAATAATTGGTGTATACACTTCTTTATCTCCATTAAACCCAAAAGGATGTGATTGCACTTTTTCTCCTTCAAGATGAATTTGGTTGCCATCTTCTTTTGAAGGCACTATAGCACTCTGATCATCAGTCATGATATAGATGATATTAGGCCTTTTATGTTTTTGCGCAAAAACATGGCCTCCATAAAGAGTTATCAATAAAATGGCTATAAGGGATAATTTTATTTTGGTTTTCATTTTTTATAAATTAGTTCCTACTATTTCTCAACTATGGTTTCCAAATACTTTTTGAAGGGTTTTCTGTTATTTGGATTAAATAATTTTTTGCCTCCTTGGTCTTTGAGGATTCTTCTGATACTACATTATTTGATTCTGACCCATCCTTGGCTAAATCAAAAAGTTGTTCTTTATCCGTTGGTTTTTTAGATTTGTCGTTTTTGGTTTCGATATATTTCCAATTTTCAAAACGAACTGCTTTTCTTCCCTGGGCATCTCTATGAACCAATGGAGGACGCTCATAATTTGCCGAAGTATTTTCAACTACTTTTTTAAAACTGAAACTATCAGGTGCGTCCTTCTCATCTAAGCCTTTATTATGTCCAACATAATCTGCTAAAAAGGCATAAATATCAATAGTTGATACAGTTGCTTCAGAAGTTTGATTTCCTTTAATTTCCTTAGGATAATTTATGATAAATGGAATTTTAAATCCCCCTTCCCAAATCGTGTGCTTATCACCTCTTAAATCACCATTGATCTTCAACCCTTTGTTTACTGCAAAATTTTCTGGCATGACTTCTTTTTTATTTGGAATATCTCCACCATTATCACTGGCAAATATAATCAGGGTATTATCGCGTATTCCCTTTTCTTCTAAATAGGCAATCAAATCTCCTAATGACCGATCAATATCCTGTATAAAATCACCGTAAGCACCTGCATTACTTTTACCTCTCATCACAGGACTTGGAACAATGGGATGGTGAACCGCCGCGGCGGCATAATACAAGAAGAAAGGTTCGTCACCATTTAAACTTTCTAACCATTCAATGGATTTGTTAGTCAAATCATCTGTAACATTTTCCGTGACTCGTTGAGGTGCATCATAACCCGCATATTGTTTTCCGTAAAATGACCTGCCATAAGCACAAATTTTATCTGAACGCAATCCATAAATTTCATTGTTCTCAATATATACTTTATGGATATCATCCAAATTATTTGGTAAGGCGAAACTATAATCAAATCCATAATCATTCGGTCCCGGATAGATTTTACCCAAAAGGTTATCGAATTTTTTTTCTTTAAATCCTAGATGCCATTTACCTGCTTGAGCTGTTTTATAGCCTAAAGATTGCATGTACTTAGCTAAGGTTTTTTTATTGACATCAATCAATGCCGGGTCATTAGAATTTACAACACCTTTTTTCAAACTGGTTCGCCATGAGTATTCTCCAGTCATCATTGCATAACGTGTGGGAGTGCAGACAGATCCTGTCGTAAAGGCTTTTGTAAATTGGATTCCTTCATTGGCCAATTTATTAATGTTTGGGGTTTTAATTAGCAATTCTGATGCCCCATAAACGTTCGTAGAACCATATCCGAAATCATCAGCCAAGAAAACGATGACGTTAGGTAGTTTATCCTTGCTTTTCTGTCCGATTGCATCCAATCCGGTTGCAATGAAAGTAATTATAATAGCTATTCGAATTATTGAGGTTTTCATAAAATATTATTTGAAATTTTCACTCGTTACAAGTGTATTAATTAGAATTAAGAATCAAGCTAGTTCTCCCGTACTGGCATGGTTTTCGAAAAAGGAATCTCCTTCCTGAGCATTTTTCCTGCCATCCCTGTTAACCACAGATAATGATCCGTAGAAACATCTTTGTCAGTAGGAACAAATATGCTTTTTCCTACGGGTACTTTATGTGATATTTTCATAATGGCTGTCCCTTCATCTATTTCATCAAACATGGCAACATAAATCATTTCCGCACCACTTTCAATAGCTCCAGCCATCTGATTCCATAGGAATTCGCCCTTGTTTCTCGGTATTTTATTAGATACTTCATTGGGCTTTAAGTTATACCAGGAAAAGCCAGGATAAACCGTTGGCGCGTAAGATTTTCCATTTTCTTTGCACCATTTCACATCATCAATAATAACATCTTGGCGAAACTTTTCATATCCCTTCTGATTGTACCTTCCTACAAACCAAGGATGAATAACATCCGCTTGCTTTAAAACATCATGTAATCTTGGATCACCTGTTGTGTCAGAGCCAAGCGTTCTCCAGCGAGATGGAATACCTAGGTGTATAGAACAGTCTCCATAGACAGGGTCATTCTTGAAGAAATCCATGATATCAAAAATTTCTGGAATATGGCCAGACTCTCTGCCACTCGACCCTATACCCCAAAGGGCTACTAAAGGTTTGTCATTATGATATAGATACGTAGTCTTCTTTCCTTGGTTGGTTAGTTTCAAATCATCTACAAGATGTTTCCAATCTTTCATGACAAGTTGATATCTGCTATCATCCATACTACCAATATCATACATCAATGCTATAGCAATTCCATATTTGTTTGCGGCTTTAATAGCCGATTTTAAAACCTTATCATTGTGATTTAGTCGACCTTTTCGTGTCAATACTGAAAAAAATCGTTGGATAAATACACCATCAATTCCATATTCCTTCATCCATTTAAAGTGTAGGTCAACCGTACTTTCGTCATAAGAACTAAATACGTAGGCCGGTGAACCATCGGGAAACTTAAATGAGGTTTTATATTTCACTTTATACTCATCCATTTCTGGCCAAAAGTCTATGGAACAGTTGCCATCTTCGAATTTACCATTTTTACTATAGTGGGTCCAGCCTCTGTTAGCACCATCGTCCTCGGCATTAAACCAGCCTTGATAACCAGCCATAACAAGTCCTTTATACGTCATGAATTTACTCTTTGATGCATGCTTGTTTTGGGCCTCAACTTGAGAACTAATAAATAGTGCAACTACTATAGCTATTGATAATAAATTACTTTTATATCGATTCATTTTTGATTTTTATACATTTTCATAAATACATTATTTACCAGATCCTGTTCTTTCTGACCACTCTCCAAAACAAGCTTCCAATTCGATAACTTTAGCTTTATATTCGTCTGTGTTTTCTGCCAATAAATTTTTCAATTCCATTTAGAAACAGAACACCAAATAAAACGGATCTAACAATATTCTTAGTTTTTGAACTCATGGTTTTAAATATTTAAAATTCTACTGGGATGTTCTAATTATTTCTTAGCCAATAGAACTTTCATTTCATCAACAACTGAAGCATATTCTTTATTCTGTGCTAAATTGTTGTATTCCATTGGATCTTTGTTTTGATCGTATAATTCGGAACCATTGTCTCCCTTGTCCCATTCTATATATCTCCAAGACTTATTCTTTACCATACGGCCCATAATATCTCCTCTTTTAGTAACTGCATAAACTTGATCTTTAAAAGGTAATTCACCATCTTCAACTACCGAAGCAAAACTTTCTCCTTCGAGATATTCAGGAGCTTCTAAATTCATCAATTCAGCCATTGTTGGATAGATATCAATAAATTCAAACATAGATTCTGACTTTAGACCTTTCTTTTTCACAACATTTCCTGCTACAATAAATGGAGCCCTTGTTCCTTGCTCATACAGGGTTACTTTATTCCACCACTTATTTTCTCCAAGATGATATCCGTGATCCCCAAAAAACACTATTAGTGTGTTGTCCATTTGTCCCGTTTCTTCTAAGGCATCTAATATGCGTCCTACTTGTGCATCCATAAAAGATGTACAAGCATAATAGGAACGTAAAAATTCACGTTTGTCTTGATCATCAAATTTGTCAAATTCTTTTGACCATGACATCAACGAATGCTCATAAGGCAGTTTATATCCTTCAGGTAATTCAATTGGATCACAATCTTCTAAAGGATACATATCAAAATATTTTTTAGGTGCCACAAAAGGATCGTGAGGTTTTTTTAAACCAACCGCCAAAAAGAAAGGTTTATCTCTTTTAGTTTTAATAATTTCTACAGCCTTTTTGGCTATCTGACCATCTTCTTGATCGTCGTCTGTTCCTTCTGCTGCCTGCCAGAAACACCAGGGAAACTTCCCATCCGTTACATTTCGTTTTTCTCCAGTCCACCCTAATTCTGTTGTTTCAAATTTATAATAGGCATCCCACGCTTTTTCATCTTCATGTTCTGGTGTTTTATCATGAAATGTTTTTCCGATTCCAACCGTCTCAAAACCGTTTTTCTTAAATAAATAAGGCAAGGTGATTTTATCTCCCAATACCGATTGTAGCGGAGTGGTATTATTTAAAATCCCTAAATTTTCTGGACGTATACCTGTTAGTAATGACCCTCTACTCGGACCGCAAACCGCGAAATTGCAATGTGCGTTGTTGAACTGCACACCCATTTTTGCCAGTTTATCAATATTTGGGGATTTTACTATTGGATGACCATAAGTCCCTAAAGTTGGTTTTAAATCATCGATCATGATAAAAAGTACATTTTTATCAATTTTCTGTTCTTTGATTTCCTCTTTTTTTGTTGAAGAACTGCATCCCATTAGGACTGACATTAATGCAATAACTGCTATTGTTTTTTTCATGTATCTATATTTA
>RCNB010000147.1_pt1 | contig 47930 bp, 43 predicted proteins | sample 2041321 | NCBI WGS metagenome assembly RCNB01 (sample SAMN09708232, study PRJNA481090) | Marine sediment metagenome, whole genome shotgun sequencing project.
TGAGAGCTGCTGCGAGCAATAGCAGGTCCCGTGCAGTTGGCTACTCTGTGACGTAGGTAACAATCACGCTTGCCTGCGGATAATAGACTGAGTAGGCTTAATTAATCGCTAAGGAAATAGTTTGGCTGACCTGAACACATTACGTACACAAAGGCAGACTTGGGGTCGATTCGTCCTCTCGTTGTTTGTCGTGTCGTGGCTAAGTGTTTTGTTGCAGCCCTGCCTGATGGCGATGGAGTCTGGCGCCGATGCGCCGATGGCCATGGCGTCGGAGCATTCCGCTCATGCCTCGCATGCTGTGGATGAGGCCAGTCAGGATGCCGATGCAGATTGCGGGCATTGTCCGCCGGCGGCGTGCGAAGTGGCCATGTCCTGCGATGTGGAAATGTCGTCCGAGTGTCAGCCTGATGCGCAATGCAGCCTGGATAGCCGGCGCGCCAAGCTAAATTTAAAAGACGTTCAGTACGATCTTCAGCCGGATATTGCCGCGACAATCGCCACGACTCTGTTTGCCGGCCACAAAACCGTGCCGCCCGGCATTCGTGTTACGGCGTTTGCGCCCGGTTATCAGCTACCTCTCAATCTTCTCAACTGCATCTACCTGATTTAACAAACACTGCTGTCAGACCGTTGGTTTTTCGGTTTCTCCGCAGGAGTTTGTTAGATGTTAATTTATTTCGGGCGCACGCCCTACTCAAAAAATATAGCGCGCTGTAGCGCAAGTTTTCTGTTCAGGGCGATCGGCCCTGTTGCCGGATTGTTGTTTGCACATGTGGTGGCCGCTCAGCAGGCGCTGCCTTTGACGCTGCAAGAGGCACAAGAGCTGGCGCTCTATGATGAGCCCGGCCAGAATTCACTGCGTTTGCGTGCCGGCGCATTACGCGACGAGTCAGTCGCGGGTGGGCAGTTACCTGATCCGACAATGCGCATCGGAATGTCCAATTTCCCTATTCAGTCGGGAGGTTTTACAACCGAAGGAATGACACAGGCGCAACTGGGAATTCGACAGGAATTTCCGGGCGGAGACACAAGGGAATTAACGACTCGAAAATTTCGCACGCTCGCCGATGAGATGTCACACAAAGCCGACAGCCGCGGTCGTGATGTGTTAACGGCGGTTCGCATCGCCTGGCTGGAAACACATTACTGGCGCGAAGCGCACCAGATTACGGTCGAATCGCGGCCATTTTTTGACGATCTAGCGACTATCACCACGTCACTTTATTCTGTCGGCCGCAAGAGCCAGCAGGATGTGTTGCGCGCGGAACTGGAGCTGCGGCGACTGGACGATCGCATTATCAACATGAGCAAGCAGTTTTCGCGCTCACGCGCCGCCCTGTCGGAATGGGTCGGTGCAGAATCTCTGCGCCCAATAGCCACAAAGTTGCCAGAGTGGGCTGCTGTCCCGCCTCTGGAAGTGATGAAAAAGAACCTGCGGGCGCATCCTTCGATGTTGGCGGCTGATGCGAGTGTCGGTGCCAGCTTTGTCGGCGTCGATCTTGCTGAACAAAAATACAAACCGGACTGGGCGGTAGATCTTGGTTACGGCTATCGCGACGGTTATCTGGATAACGGCCGACCTCGATCCGATTTCATCAGTTTGTCAGTAACCGTCGACCTGCCATTCTTTCGCAGCAACCGCCAGGACAAGTCAGTAGGAGCAGCGTTGAATCAAAGGCGAGCGGCTGACCAGTCCCGCGAGGAATTGCTCCGACGTCTTAACAGCCAGTTAGAGTCAGAATATGTGCGCTGGCAGGATCTCGGCAGACGTCTCGATCTGTACGAAGTGTCCATACTGGGAATTTCCGCGGACAACGCGTCCGCAGCACTTGCAGCGTATCAAAGCGACACTGGTGATTTCGCCGACGTCATGCGCGGCTATGTCGACGATCTTAATACTCGACTCGAATATATACGTCTGCAAGTGGAACGTGCGCAAAGTTATGCGGTACTCGCAAATTTCGGAGGATTATCCCGATGAAAAACACAATTTTTATTTTCATTGTTCTGCTCATTGGTGTTGGCATCGGTATCACCGTGGATCGCTGGTCGCCGGGTTCTGATCAGTCTGTTGCGGCTGGCTCCGCCGATTCTGAGCCCGCTATCCTTTACTGGAAAGCGCCAATGGACCCCAACTACCGCCGCGATGAACCCGGTTTGTCACCCATGGGTATGGAGTTGTTGCCGGTGTACGCAGGCGACGAAGACGAGAGTGTTGTCACTATAAGCCCGCAGGTGGTTAACAATCTTGGCGTACGTACTGAGCAGGCGCAGTACAGCGTGTTGTCGCGGCGCATTGATACGGTGGGTTACGTCGGCTACGACGAGGACACCCTGCAACACATCCATACGCGGGTTGATGGCTGGATCGAAAGCCTGGAGATCACCGCAACCGGTGACCCGGTCACGCAGGGTCAGACTTTGTTCGAGTTGTATTCACCGACCCTTGTCAATGCAGAGGAGGAATACCTGACCGCGCTCAGAAGTGGAAACGCGACGTTACTCAAAGCATCTGGGGAGCGACTGGTTGCGCTGGGAGTTTCGTCAAGTGAAATCGAGCGGCTGAAGCAAAGTCGAATAGTGAACCAAAGACTGGCTGTGTCGGCACAAAGCGATGGCGTCGTTGCAGATCTCGCGGTGCGCGAGGGCGAATTCATTACACCGGCATCCGATGTGATGTCGATCGCCAAACTTGATCGTGTGTGGGTACTGGCGGAGGTTTTCGAGCGCCAGGCAGACTGGATTCAACCCGGTCAGCGTGCTGAGGTTGAACTGGACTACCTGCCAGGAAAACGTTTGCAGGGCACAGTCGACTACATCTATCCCGAGCTGGATTTGAAAACGCGCACACTCAAGGTTCGTTTGCGCTTCGACAACACGGACAAGTTTTTCCGGCCCAACATGTTCGCGCGAGTGACCATCCACGGCACCGAAACATCGGCCGTCGTGCATGTCCCACGCGCAGCGCTGATTCGTGGCGGTACCTCGGATCGCGTTGTCCTGGCATTGGGCGATGGCAAGTTTCGCGCGCAATTGGTGCAGATTGGAATTGAGTCCGGAAAAAGAGTCGAGATTCTCTCGGGTATCGGCACGACCGACCTGGTAGTTACCTCCGGGCAGTTTCTCATCGATTCCGAGTCAAACCTCGAGTCCGCCCTGGCACGCATGGACGAACGAGTCGCCGAAAAGCCGGCGTCATCCGTGCAGGTCGCGGCAACCGTTCTTGGCGTTGATTTGATCAAACAGAAGATAACTCTGCATCACGAGCCGATACCTGAGTGGTCCTGGCCCGCCATGACCATGGGTTTTGCGGTGGAAAACGAGGATCTGCTGATGGGGCTTGATAAAGGGCAGTCCATAGACGTCACTATCGAAGAACAGGATAGCGGTATCTACGTTGTCACGGCGGTCACGTCGCAGGGGCCGAGGCAATGATTGCAAGCGTGATTCGCTGGTCGATTCATAATCGGCCGCTGGTTTTGCTGGCGACCGGTTTTCTGGTCGCCTGGGGGATGTACTCGATCAGCCAGACGCCAGTAGATGCACTGCCCGATCTTTCTGACGTCCAGGTTATTATCAAAACGTCGTTTCCGGGGCAGGCACCGCAGGTTGTTGAGGACCAGGTAACTTATCCTCTAACGACCGCCATGCTGGCAGTACCGAAGGCCGTCACGGTGCGTGGCTATTCCTTTTTTGGTGATTCGTTCGTTTACATTATTTTCGAGGACGGCACCGACCTGTACTGGGCTCGCTCGAGGGTGCTCGAGTATCTGAGCCAGGTCTCGGGTCAGTTGCCGGCGAGCGCCAAACCGGCGCTCGGTCCCGATGCCACCGGCGTTGGCTGGGTTTACGAATACGCACTGGTCGATCGTACCGGGCAGCACGATCTGTCTGAATTACGCAGCATCCAGGACTGGTTCCTGAAATTTGAATTGCAAACGGTCCCAGGTGTGGCCGAGGTGGCCACCATCGGTGGCATGGTCAAGCAATACCAGATCGTGCTGGATCCAGACAAGTTGCGAGCATTCGATCTGACGCTCGGTCGCGTCAAACGCGCAATCCAGGCGGGTAACCAGGAAACCGGCGGCTCGGTGATTGAGATGGGTGAGGCGGAGTACATGGTCCGCGCTTCAGGCTATCTGCAAAGCCTGGATGACCTCGCAGCCATTCCCCTGGGCGTCAACGCAGATGGTACGCCGATCGTGCTCACGGATGTCGCTACGCTCAGACTGGGGCCACAAATGCGCCGCGGTATCGCAGAACTCAATGGAGAAGGTGAAGTTGTAGGTGCCGTCGTCGTCATGCGTTGGGGTGAAAATGCTCGCGCGACCATCGAAGGCGTCAAAGCCCGGCTGGCAGAATTACAGCGCAGCCTGCCGGACGGCGTCGAAATTGTCACGACGTACGATCGTTCCGATCTCATTGATCGGGCTGTGGATACGTTGCAAGGCAAGTTGCTGGAAGAATTCCTCGTCGTGGCGCTGGTGTGTGCGGTTTTTCTATTCCACCTGCGATCCTCTCTGGTGATCATTATCAGTTTGCCGGTAGGCATCCTGGTCGCATTTATTGTTATGCATCAACAGGGTATTAACGCCAACATCATGTCACTCGGCGGCATTGCCATCGCTATAGGAGCAATGGTCGACGCGGCGATCGTCATGATCGAAAACGTGCACAAGCATATCGAGCACGAACCACTGACCGATGACAATCGCTGGCGCATCATTGCGGATGCGGCCAGCGAGGTCGGACCGCCGCTGTTCTTTTCGTTAGTGATAATAACGCTGAGCTTCCTGCCAGTGTTCACGCTCGAAGCCCAGGAGGGGCGGCTATTTGCGCCACTGGCTTTTACCAAGACCTATGCAATGGCAGCTTCGGCCGGGTTATCCATCACGCTGGTGCCGGTATTGATGGGCTATTTCATTCGCGGCAAGGTGATACCCGAGCAGAAAAACCCTATCAACAGATTCTTGGTTGCCGTCTATCAGCCGGTTATTCACTGGATTATCAGGTTTCCCAAGGCAACGTTGGTCGGGGCAGCAGCGATATTGATCGTCGGGTTGTGGCCAATAACGCAACTCGGCTCGGAATTTATGCCGCCCCTGGATGAGGGCGATCTCATGTATATGCCATCCACGTATCCCGGCATTTCAATAGATAAAGCACGCGAGCTTCTGCAACAAACCGACAAACTGATCCGCACACTCCCTGAGGTAAAAAGCGTGTTCGGCAAAATCGGGCGAGCAGAAACAGCGACCGACCCGGCTCCTCTCACCATGGTCGAGACGATTATTCAATTCAAGCCCCGTGATCAATGGCGTGAGGGAATGACAGCAGACAGCTTGCGCGAGGAGCTGGATAAAATCGTCAAATTTCCCGGCCTGACAAACGCCTGGGTGATGCCAATCAAGACGCGCATTGACATGCTGGCGACCGGCATCAAGACGCCGGTCGGTATCAAGATCGCGGGTCCGGATCTAGGCGTCATTCAGGGCATCGGCAAGGACCTTGAGCGGATATTGGAGCCCGTTCCAGGCACCGCTTCGGTTTATTCGGAACGTGTTGCCGGCGGAAGATACATTGATGTGGATATTGATCGTGCCAGAGCTTCGCGATTCGGTCTGAATATCGACGATATTCAGGACATTGTACGTACCGCAATTGGCGGCATAAATGTTACGCAAACCGTGGAAGGACTGGAGCGTTATCCAGTGAACTTACGCTATCCGCAGCGCGCCCGGGACTCCGTGGAGCAACTTCGATTACTGCCGATCGTGACACCGCAGGGCGCACGAATTGCACTTGCCGATGTGGCCGATGTTACGGTCAATGACGGTCCACCCGTGATCAAGAGTGAGAATGCCCGGCTGAACGGCTGGACCTATGTCGATATCAGCGGTCGTGATCTGGGGTCATATGTAGCAGAAGCCCAGCAGGTTGTCGCTCAGCAGCTGGATTTGCCAGCGGGCTACTCGCTGGTCTGGTCCGGTCAATACGAATACATGGTGCGGGCGAAAGAGCGTCTTTCTGTGGTCGGGCCGCTGACACTGGCGATCATTGTGCTGCTTTTGTATCTCAATTTTCGACGCTTCGCTGAGGTGGCAATTATCATGGGTACATTGCCGATGGCGCTGGTTGGCGGTGTCTGGTTGCTCTATCTGCTCGGCTACGAACTATCGGTCGCAGTTGGTGTTGGTTTTATTGCCCTTGCCGGCGTCTCAGTCGAAATTGGTGTGGTGATGCTGGTCTACCTGAATTTGGCGATGCGCCAGCACATGGCCACAGCCAAAGCCGAAGGTCGTTCCCTGAACATGGATGACGTACGACAGGCTGTCATTGACGGTGCGTTACTGCGTGTTCGTCCGATCATGATGACAGTAGCCGCAATCATCGCTGGCTTGTTGCCAATAATGCTGGGCAGCGGAACGGGCTCGGAAGTGATGCGCCGCATCGCAGCACCCATGGTCGGCGGCATGGTGAGTGCGACGATTTTGACCCTGATTGTTATTCCTGCCTTGTTTTTGATCTGGCGGAGTCGCCAAATAGGCAGGTAGACAGGATTTTAGACCGGTGCCATCAATGGCAATCGCGGCAGCGTCGCTCACGCGCATCCCGAGACGATTATTGGCATTCTCTCAAGTCTGGCACATGCGCTAACAATTGACTTGCTCCGCGACATAAGTACATCCATGTACACATGCCGCTCCTACGGTGGCGCCGCAGATCTCGTGGGAGCGGCATCTTGCCGCGATTAAAACAAGCCTGTCGCCATCTCAGGCGTCAAGGTCGGGTATCAGCTCACTCTCAAGTGATGCAATCATGTCCTTGAGAATCAGGCGGCGTTTTTTCAGCCGGCGGATACGCAGCTGGTCCACCATCGGGTCATGCGAGAGCCGGTCGATAAGATAATCCAGGTCGCGATGACTGACACGAAGTTCCCTGAGCTTTGTAAACTCCTTGAATGATTCGGTGTCAATTTTGTCGGTCATCGATTACAGCCGGGCACGAGTAATCCCATCCGCTATGTTACTCCGTTACTCGCCAGCGGCAATAATCCCAAGCCAGTCCTGATCGGCCGGACCTCTGACCAAAAAATGCGGGTTGAGAATGTCCGCTTTGGCATTGTAGGCGAGCGGCTTGCCATCAAGTTCCAGAACAGCACCGCCGGCCTGTTCGACAACCGCTTGCGCGGCTGCGGTATCCCACTCCGAGGTAAGACCCAGCCTTGGGTAAATGTCCGCGCCGCCTTCTGCAATTACGCAGAACTTCAGCGAGCTTCCCATCGCGTGCATATCGAACTCCCCGAGCCTCTCAAGGAACGCATCAAGGCTGGCACCACGATGTGAGCGGCTGCCCACGACGCGCACAGGTTTGCTACTGGTCGCGGCCACTGCTATCGGCTGTGGCGCATCATCGCCCGACCTGACGGCAGCACCGAGCCCTTCAACGCCGGTGTAGGTCTTGTTCATGACCGGTATGTAGACCACACCCAGAATGGGTCGGTGATTGTCGATCAAGGCAATGTTGACGGTAAATTCATCGTTTCGATTAACGAATTCCTTGGTGCCGTCCAACGGATCGATCAGCCAGTAGCGCGTCCATTGGCTACGAATTTCGAAATCGGGTAACCCCGATTCCTCGGAGATGATCGGTATATTTGGCGTCAATTCGCTCAGACCACGTTCAATAATAATGTGTGCGGCCAGGTCGGCCTGCGTCAGTGGTGACTCGTCGTCTTTTGCTTGTACATCGAAATCTGTGGCGTAAACTTCAAGTATCGCGGCACCGGCTTCTTTGGCCAGTGCGACGACAGGTTCAATAATGTTCTGCAGGTCCATGCGAGTTTCCAGTTTGCTGAGTGACGTTTTCAGGGCGCGCATTATAAACCATTCAGACCGCCAATAAATTCGGGGAACCCACACGATGCCAAAAAATCCTGCCAAAGCGCTGCAGAATTGTAAAACGCTGATGCTGGACATGGATGGCACGCTGCTTGATCTTGCCTACGATAATTACATGTGGCTGGAGCACATTCCGGCCGAGTTTGCGCGGCAGAATGATGTCAGTGAAGCAACAGCACGCGAGCGTCTGGCATCAAAATTCCGCAGCATGGAGGGCAAGCTCAACTGGTATTGCCTCGATCACTGGAGCGAGGAGCTGGATCTCGACATAGCGGCGCTGCATCGTGATGAAAACAACCGAATTGGCTTTCTACCTGGCGCCCGGCGTTTTCTGGAAACCGTTGTGGGTCACGACTTACGCTTGTTGCTGGTGACCAATTCCCACCAGGAAACGTTGGCAATCAAAACCGAGATTACCGGTATTGCTGATTTTTTCGACGGTATTTACACCTCCCACGAACTGGGGCACGCCAAAGAGAATCAGCCCTTCTGGCATGCGCTGCAGGAAGTCGAAGGATTCGAAAAAGAAACAACGCTTTTTGTTGATGACAACGTTAGCGTGCTGGAAAGCGCGAAAGATTTTGGCGTCGGCATGTTATTGCACATCACACGCCCGGATACAGGCAGGCCGGCGCGTCAGGATGATCGTTTCATGGCTATCGAAGGTGTCGTAAACCTTCTGGACTAGCGGGCCAAAGAAAACCGGGGTCGAACCGAGGTTCTTGTATCAAGAACCTCGGTTCGACCCCGGTTTCGTGTCCTACGGCGGTGCCTATCTTCTTGGTCTGCGCCCTGACGATCGGTTGCCACCACCTGGCTTGCGTCCCTGGCCCCCACTTCTGGGTTTTCGCTCGCGCCGCGGCGGTTTGATGAGCTCTGGTAAAAGTGCCGGATCCAGATTGGCGACGGGAATCTTGTGGCCGATAAAATCTTCAATATCAGGTAGTGAGATTGCGTAAGTTTCACAGCCGAAACTGATCGCGTCACCTGATGCACCTGCCCTGGCCGTACGGCCGATGCGGTGCACATAGTCTTCCTTGTCCTGCGGTAAGTCGTAATTTATTACGCAACGCACACCCGGAATGTGCAAGCCGCGGGAGGCGACGTCGGTGCCAATAAGGACCGCCAGTTCACCATCCTGGAAGCGCCGCAACATACTCATTCGCTTGGTTTGCGGCACGTCGCCGGAAATGGCTTTTGCGTCAATGCCATTGGCGCCGAGGAAATCCTCAACACGTTCTGCTTCGCGTTTAGTATTGACGAATACCATGATCTTGCTGGCGCCCATCTCGCGGATCAGTCCGACCAGGAGCGGTATCTTTTCGGGATTTGACGGGAAGAATATGGCTTGTCTGACGCGATCCGCCGTTATCTTGTCAGGCTCGACACGGATCAGCTCCGGTTCGTTCATGTGTTCGTAGGCGAGTTCGAGTACGCGTTGTGACAGCGTCGCCGAAAACAGCATATTCAGTCGCTTGTCCGGCGCTGGTAGCTTGCGCAAAAGGTAGCGAATATCCTTGATAAAGCCGAGGTCGAACATGCGATCGGCCTCATCCAGCACTGCGACCTGTACCTGGTCCAGCTTGAAAACACCCTGTTTGTAATAGTCGATGATGCGACCGGGTGTGCCTATGAGCAGGTCAATGCCGTCCTGGATCGTCCTGCGTTGTTGCTCGTAACCGGTGCCGCCGAATGCGAGGCCGATCTTGCAACCGGTGTGTTTGGCGAGCGCTTCGGCGTCGTTGGCGATCTGGATTGCCAGTTCCCGGGTCGGCGCGAGTATGAAAACGCGCGGCTGTTTTTGCCCCTCCACAGCAATTGAGTCCGCAGGCTGGGTCAAAATCCGCTGCAGCGCAGCGATCAGGAATGCGGCAGTTTTGCCGGTACCGGTTTGTGCCTGGCCCGCCACATCGTGTTGTTTCAGCGCAAGCGGCAGTGTCTCGGCCTGGATGGGGGTGCAGAATTCGAAACCCGCATCGCTTATGCCGGTGCGGAGGCTTTCTTCAAGCTCCAGAGAGTCGAATCTGAGGTTGCTCAGATGGTTATCAGTCATTGAATTTATGTCAGAAAAAGTTGATTAGGGGCTTGCAATATGCTTCGTGAAGGGGTCAAATTGGCTCAACATCGACGCGACACCCGTCGCACCTGCCAAATACGCTTTCATCGAAATCCAAGAGAAGCCGCGATAAAGCTGCGACATAGTGCCTGATTGAAGAGGCAGCGTCACCCATTTTGCAATGATCGTCCGAATTTTGTGTCGTGACGACCAATATCAATAACCAAATTCATCCTAAATCACTTGGAGGTATGTGCCAGTGAGCGACAAGATCGTATACACCAACGACGATAGTTTCGATGCAGATGTTTTGCAGTCAGACAAGCCGGTTTTGCTCGATTTATGGGCAGAATGGTGCGGGCCGTGCAAGATGATTGCGCCGCTTCTGGACGAAGCTGCAGATCAGTTTGCAGATCGATTGACGGTAGCCAAACTGAATATAGACGAAAATCCTGTTACACCGCCAAAATATGGCATACGCAGCATTCCGACATTAATGCTATTCAAAGATGGTGCAGTTCATGCGCAAAAAATCGGGGCAATGTCGAAGTCACAACTAACCGAATTTCTGGAAAATAATCTGTGAGAGGGTACTTGGGTAATCAAACAAGAAGTCGACCAAAACAGGCGACAAAATCAAAAAGTTCCGGTGGTCAAGGTCAGGGTCAGGGTAATCGCCGGCGGCGGAGAAGGCCTCAAAATGAGGGCTATCCGGACGACGACGGCAATCTGGAGATAATTCCTCAGGATCAACTCGAGCAGAGCAAGAACTCGATGAACCTGACGGAATTGAAAACCCGTTCTCCTGCGCAGTTAGTCGAGCTTGGGGAGTCGCAGGGCATTGAGGGCCTGGCGCGTTCACGCAAACAGGACGTCATCTTTTCCATTTTGAAGGCGCATGCCGCCAATGGTGAAGATATCTACGGCGACGGAACCCTTGAAATACTGCAGGACGGTTTCGGCTTTTTGCGCTCGGCAGACAGCTCGTATCTCGCCGGACCGGATGACATTTATGTCTCGCCCAGCCAGATTCGACGTTTCAATATGCGCACTGGTGATACCGTTTCCGGACTCATCCGGCCACCGAAAGATGGCGAAAGATATTTTGCGCTGCTGAAGATTGGCGAGATCAATCATGACCCGCCGGAGAATATGCGCGGTAAGGTCCTGTTCGAAAACCTGACGCCCCTGTTTCCGCGCGACCGTCTCGTACTGGAGCAAGGTAACGGCAGCACCGAAGATCTTACGGCGCGCATCATCGATATGGTGGCACCCATAGGCAAGGGCCAGCGTGGTCTGATTGTTTCTCCGCCGAAAGCCGGTAAAACGATGCTGCTGCAGAATATTGCCTCGGCTATCGCTGCTAACAACCCGGATTGCGAGCTGATCGTGCTGTTGATCGACGAGCGGCCTGAAGAAGTCACCGAGATGGCGCGCACGGTTCGGGGTGAAGTTGTTTCATCGACTTTCGATGAGCCGGCCAGTCGCCATGTGCAGGTTGCAGAAATGGTGATCGAAAAGGCCAAGCGCCTGACAGAGCACAAGAAGGATGTCGTGATCCTGCTGGACTCGATTACTCGCCTGGCTCGAGCCTATAACACCGTTGTTCCATCATCAGGCAAGGTCCTGACCGGTGGCGTTGACGCAAACGCATTGCATCGTCCGAAACGCTTTTTCGGCGCGGCAAGAAACATTGAGGAAGGCGGCAGCCTGACGATTCTCGCTACAGCGCTGGTTGATACCGGATCCAAGATGGACGAGGTGATTTACGAGGAGTTCAAGGGAACCGGCAACATGGAAATCCATCTTGATCGCCGAATTTCCGAAAAACGCGTATACCCGGCTATCAACATCAATCGTTCGGGCACACGTAAGGAAGAGTACCTGACCGATCCGGAAGAGCTGCAGAAGATGTGGGTCCTGAGAAAAGTCTTGCATCCGATGGACGAGCTGGCGGCGATCGAGTTCTTGCTTAACAAGCTGCAGGACACGAAGACCAACGCACAATTCTTCGAGGCGATGAAGAGATAATTCCTGAACGTTTTGTTCAGGACAAAAAAAGGCCCGTCAGTTGACGGGCCTTTTTCGTTCACCTGTTTATGCTTTAATTTTTGCCGCCGTCTACGCTCCAGATGCCGCTGCCTTTCGTCGAGATGTAGAGAAAAATAAAGCAGTACATCACTGCAGCATCGCCTCCGTTCAATATAGGCAGATAGCTTTCGGCGCTAAAGTGCGCCATAAAGTAAGCGGCCGCCATCAGGCCACTGGCCAGGAATGCGATTGGTACTGTGAACAAACCGATCATAATCAGCGCGCCGCCGATCAGCTCAATTGGACCCGCGATATACAGGATGTATGGTGGCGCTTCGTAGCTCGCCGGCGGAAAACCGAGTAATTTTTGGCTGCCATGAAACAGAAACATAAATCCGGTCGTAATGCGCAACAGTGCGTAGGTTTGCTCCTGGTATGCCTTCATAAATGAAACCATGGTGTGACTCCCCGTCTTATTGATTGATGTGATCCGGAATACCGGCCACCCATTTATTATTGCTGGAATCTTCCGCACCAAGCCTAGCACAGAATATCGGTCGCCCGGCCCGGTACGTAACCGCCGGTTACGTACGAAAAGACAGCGTTTCGTCGTTTTCTGCGGTTAGATATTGGCGCAGGATGGATTTCGCGGTAGTGTCCGCACTTTCCTGAATAAACAGAGGGTTGGCAGTGACAGCGGAGCTTGAGAAAACCGAACGAACGTCCATTAGCCGGCATGCTGAGCGCGGTACATATGATCGCGACACAGCATACGCAATCCTGGACGAGGGCATGATTGCGCATGTGGGTTTGGACACTGGTAGTGGAGTTATGGTCATCCCTATGACCTACGCACGCGTTGGAGACGACCTTATCCTGCACGGTGCGGTGGCCAGTCGCTGGCTCAGCAGTTTCAAGGAGGGCAGACCAGTGAGCGTATGTGTCACGTTGCTCGATGGCCTGGTCCTCGCGCAGTCAGCGTTTTCTCATTCGATGAACTACCGGTCAGTGGTTGTATTCGGTGACGCCAGACTCATTGCAGACGATGAGCAAAAACAGGCTGCGTTCAAGGCGCTGCTCGAGCAACTTGTGCCCGGGCGCTGGGAAGACTCACGGCAACCTGATCGCAAGGAAACTGATGCTACGACCGTTTTGTCATTGCCCATTAAGGAAGCAAGCGTAAAAGTACGTTCCGGCCCGCCTCAAGACGCTGCCAAAGATCTTGAGCTTGGCTATTGGACAGGCGTAATACCGCTGGAACTAAGGGCGGGGGAGGCGATTCCTGACCCGGCGATGAAAGGCGAACGGGATATTCCGGAGTATGTGTCAAATTTCAGCGTAAAAAGATGACGCTCGATGCGCGGTGTCGCAACGAAAATCAGGGCGCTGTCCAGCGATGAAGTGGCACCACGTCGCCCGCGAGGAACTCACTTTGATCTCGAGCAAGTTCCACATAACCATCGGTCCCGCTTAATGCGGCAAAATCGCCTGACGTATTCGTTGGCACCGGTGTTGCGCCGATCTTTCCATCAGCCATGCTGCCAACGCGTACCGGCAGGAAACAAGTCAACGACGGGCTAAAAGATACCGCTTCATTGAGAACTGCTGTTTCCTGCGGCGCTGTTATGCGTCCGGTTGCCTGATGCAACGCGGGCAATACATATTGCCGGCAACAAACCAGTGCAGATACCGGGTTACCAGGCAGTGCGAATACGACTTGTTTTTCGGGCCCGGTGCCGAACCACATAGGCTTGCCCGGTCGCTGGCTGATTTTGTGGAAAACCATTTTGACACCCAGATCTGCAAGTACCTGCGGTACAAAATCTGCCTTACCCATTGATACGCCGCCACTTAAAACAAGAACGTCAGCCTCCTGCAGGTGACTGGCAATGTGTTCCTTCAGGAGCGCCGGTTCATCGACGAGATGATCGTGTTCAGTATTGACGAATCCCTGTTGCGACATCATTGCGACCAACGCCGGGCCATTGGACATTCGTATCTGGTGTTCAGCGATGGGGCTTCCTGGTTCAACGAGCTCATTGCCGGTTGAAATGACGCGAACTACTGGTTGCTGGCCAACCTGCACCGACTCCAGCCCGCAGGATGCGATGATCGCAATGTCCATTGGCGATAGTCGTGATCCTGCTCGAAGGACTTCCTGCCCCTGTCGATGGTCCGAGCCTTGGGCATGAATAAATCGATGTCTCTCTGTTGCGTAGTCTTTTTCTATGGTCGCGATGTTGCCATCCACGGTAATTCGCTCGACGGGGATAATACAATCGCATTTTTGTGGCAGTACACCACCAGTCATTATTTCTATGCAGTTTTTATCGTCACCAAGCGTCTGTACCGGATCACCGGCATGTTGTGTTGCCTGGATCACAAACTGGCGCGTGCCGCCGGCCAGGGAGTCAAAGCGCACGGCAATACCATCCATCATCACACGATCAAAGGGCGGCTGGTCGCGTTCAGCATTTACTGACTGTCGCAGGACTCTTCCTGTCGCTTCTGTATAGCGGACGGTCTCGGTCACATATGCTGGCATCGTTTTTGCGATAGCTCGCGCCGCTTCTGCTGTCGTTAACATGCTTATTAATCGTCGTCCCGGGAAATGGCGCGGTGCCCAATGTCATTGCGGTAGTAAACATTATTCCAGTGGATTTTTTTCGTTAGTGCGTAGGCGACTTCCTGTGCGTCGGCAACAGAATCTCCAAGTCCGACAACACACAGTACGCGGCCGCCGCTGGTAACGACATTCTCGCCATTCATGGCGGTTCCGGCATGGAATACCTTTGCGTCTCCGCCAGGTAATGCCGGCAATTCGGTCAAGCCATTGATCTTCTCACCCTTGTCATAGCCGGATGGATAGCCACCCGCCGCCATGACAACGCCAAGCGCGGCTCTTGGATCCCATTCGGCCCGTTGATCCGCAAGTCGGCCATCAAGTGTCGCTTTGCAAAGCGCGACCAGGTCGGAGTTGAGGCGTGCCATGATCGGCTGCGTTTCCGGATCGCCCAGGCGACAGTTGAACTCGATAACTTTCGGTATGCCGGCCGGCGTAATCATTAGCCCGGCGTACAGGAATCCAACGTAGTTGATACCGTCATCACGCATTCCGGCGAGGGTTGGCTGGATGACCCGATCGAGAATTCGTTGCTCGATTTCCGCTGTGACCACCGGCGCCGGCGAGTAAGCACCCATACCGCCGGTATTCGGTCCGACGTCGCCCTCGTCACGTGCCTTGTGATCCTGTGAGGTGGCGAGTGGCAGAGCGTAGCTGCCATCGGTAATTATGATGAAGCTAGCTTCTTCGCCTTCAAGAAACTCTTCAACGACAATGCGATTGCCGGCATCACCGAACGCGCCGGTACCGAGCATGTCTGTCGCGGCGGCCTCCGCTTCAGCAAGCGTCTGCGCCACGATGACGCCTTTGCCGGCAGCGAGTCCATCTGCCTTGATAACGATGGGTGCGCCTTGTTTGCGAATGTAATCCAGTGCGGGCTCGAGTTGGTCGAAACTGCAGTAGTCCGCGGTCGGGATGTCGTGTTTTTTAAGAAAGTCCTTGGTAAAGGCTTTCGATCCTTCCAGTTGTGCGGCAGCAGCTGTTGGACCAAAGCAGTGCAAACCCTTTTCCTGGAATTTGTCGACGATGCCGGCAACCAGGGGGACTTCCGGGCCGATGATGGTCAGGCCAATGGATTCAGTTGTGGCGAGCCCAAGAAGTCCGTCGATGTCTTCGGCGCCAACCTGGACGTTGCGTACGCCTGGCTCAAGTGCGGTGCCGGCATTGCCTGGTGCGACGAGCACTTCGGTGACGGTGGGTGACTGCGCGCACTTCCATGCGAGGGCATGTTCTCGTCCACCACCACCGACAATCAGTACCTTCATCATTGTGCCCTTACCCTGCCATTCGCGGCTAAAGCCGCTCCCACGGACTGCACGGCGATCAAATAAAACCAAATTGTGGGAGCGGCTTTAGCCGCGAATCCCAACGTTACCACTTGGGTTAACCAGTGCCGGAAATGCGGCATCCCGCTAAACACCATCGCCTGCCCATGCTCATTCGCTCCCACAGACTGCACGGCGATCAAATAAAACCAAATTGTGGGAGCGGCTTTAGCCGCGAATTCCCAAGTTACCACTTCGGTCAACTAGTGCCGGAAATGCCGCATTCCAGTAAACACCATCGCTAATCCATGTTCATTAGCGGCAGCAATAACCTCATTATCCCGCATCGAGCCGCCTGGCTGAATGATTGCCGATATACCGTGTTCCGCCGCGCTGTCTATGCCGTCGCGGAACGGGAAGAACGCATCCGATGCCATTACCGAGCCTTTTACCGTGAGCCCTTCATCTGCTGCCTTGATGGCGGCAATTTTTGTGCTGTAAACGCGACTCATCTGACCTGCACCGACACCGATGGTCATGCCATCCTTACAAAAAACGATTGCATTCGATTTTACAAACTTCGCGACTTGCCAGGCGAACAGCAGGTCCTGAATCTGCGCATCGTCAGGTGCCTTGTCCGTCACCACCTTGAGATCGGACGCGGTGACGATACCTGTATCGGTGCTTTGCACCAGTAAGCCGCCAGAAACCTTCTTGAAATCGAAACCTGCACGACCTGCTTTCGCTTGCTGTCCTGTTCGTAAAACACGAACATTTTTCTTTTCGGCAAGAATCGCAAGTGCGTCCTTGTCTATATCGGGGGCTACGATAACCTCAACAAATTGCTTGTCGATGATCGCCCTTGCAGTGCGACTTTCCAAAGTTTGATTGAATGCAATAATGCCACCAAACGCCGAGGTCGGGTCGGTTGCAAAAGCCTTCTCATAGGCATCGTCAATGTCGTCGCTCACAGCTACGCCACAGGGGTTGGCATGTTTGACGATGACGCAGGCTGGTTGCGTGAACTGTCTGACACACTCGAGTGCTGCATCACTATCGGCAATGTTGTTATATGACAGCGCTTTGCCCTGCAGCTGCCGCGCTGTGGCGAGCGATCCGGGCAGGGGAGTCTGATCGCGATAAAATGCAGCTTCCTGATGTGGATTTTCACCGTAGCGTAGTTTTTCGATGCGACCACCAGAGTAGAGAAATCGTTGGTCGAGCAGTTCATTGTCGACAGATGCTGACAAATAGTGGCTAATGGCAGTGTCATAGCTGGCGGTGTGCGTATATGCCCTGGCCGCAAGACTACGGCGGTAAGTCTCTGTCAGTTCTCCGCTTTTTATCGTTTCCAGGATGTCGTCGTAATCATCGGGATCAACCACAACCGCTACACCAGAATGATTTTTCGAAGCGGCGCGGATCATTGCCGGTCCGCCTATATCGATGTTCTCAATGGCATCCGCAAGCGTCGCATCTGCGCGACTGATGGTTTCTTCGAAGGGATACAGGTTAACGGCGAGAAGATCGATTGGCTCTATATTGTGCTCATTCATGACCTCTTCGTCGATGCCACGCCTGCCGAGCAAGCCGCCATGTATGACCGGGTGCAGCGTTTTGACTCTGCCCCCCATAATTTCCGGAAAACCCGTTTTCGTCGAAACTTCGATGGCGTTGATGCCAGCTTCGTTGAGTTGGCGACAAGTGCCGCCGGTGGAGAGAATTTCGACGCCAAGGTCCTGCAGGCCTTTGGCGAATGGAATTAAATTACGCTTATCAGAAACACTGATAAGGGCGCGGCGCACCGTAAACATGAATAGCCTTTATTGAAGTAACGAATAAGTTTTGAGTTTCTTGCGCAGGGTTCCGCGGTTTATGCCGAGAATTCCTGCTGCCTGGCTCTGATTGCCACGCGTGTAATCCATAACAGCTTTGAACAACGGCTCTTCAACTTCGCCGAGGACCAGGTCATAAAGGTCGCCGGGGCGATCACCGTTCAGGCTCGTAAAATATCGACTGAGTGCTTCTTCCGTGTGTTTTCTTAGCGGCTTTCTCGTGATTAGCGCGTTTAACTCGCTATTTTTATTGTTATTTTTAATATTGTGGGCCACTTTGCAACATTTCCTGAGTAGAGTTTGCACTAATGCTGCCGGTGATTTTTTCTACGCCGCGATACTTTCACCTCCGGCTGATGAGCCAAAGAATTCCCGCGTGAGTCGAATTTGCTCGGCAGCACTATCAACGCGCACCACCTGAAACCGAAACTGCTCTGAATTTTTCAGGCTGTTGCAATACCAGGTCAGGTGCTTACGACCCACCCGTACACCGGTTGTATCCCCATAAAACTGGTACAGGTCGCTAAGGTGGCCGAGCATGATATCACGGACTTCATTTTTTTCTAGTGGCGCGCAATGTCGCCCCGTCTTCATATAGTGATTCAATTCGCGAAATATCCACGGCCGACCTTGTGCGCCGCGACCAATCATCAAACCATCAGCGGAGCTTAGGCGCAGAACTTCAAGCGACTTCTCCGCAGTGGTTATATCGCCGTTGGCAATCACCGGAATATTTACGCTGCGCTTTATTCGCGCGATCGTTTCATATTCTGCGTTGCCTTTGAATTTACAGGTTCGAGTTCGACCATGTACGGCAAGTGCCTGTATGCCGCTGCTCTCCGCAATTTTCGCGATTTCAATCCCGTTACGATTCTTGTCATCCCAACCGGTGCGCATTTTCAGAGTCACCGGCACATCGACGGCATCGACAACCGACTCAAGTATCTGCGTGACCAGCCCAGGGTCCTGGAGCAGGGCAGAGCCGGCCTGGCGCTTACAGACTTTCTTGGCCGGGCAGCCCATATTGATGTCGATGATTTGCGCACCGCGTTCAACGCACAACCTGGCAGCTATTGCGAGTTGCCGGGGCTCGGAGCCCGCAATCTGAACGACACGTGGTGTTGCGTCCATATCCAGGTCGAGCCGGCGTTGTGATTTCTTGGTACTCCACAAGGATATATCTGCTGTGGTCATTTCCGAGGTGGTCATCCCGGCGCCAAAGCGACGGCAAAGTTTGCGAAACGGCGCGTCGGTTATCCCCGCCATAGGGGCGAGCAGGAAAGAACTGGGTAGCTTGTAAGGGCCTATTTGCATAACGACTGACTAGTTCTTGAAATCTTCAATGGCGCAGCGCACGCGACCCGGTGACACACGATAGCAGACATTGAGTTTGAAGCCGGTGGCCTCCTCAGACGGGTTTTCTATCGTAATGACAGCAGTGAAGTTTTCACCTGGCGTAACCGGCTTGCTCGGATCCAGATCGCCGGCCAGGTACTCATTTGGTTCGAGGACACGGCTACCGATGATTTCTTCCCAGCGGTCCGTCAGCGACACATGTACCAGTGGAAATGGCAGCGGCGTTTCGGACTTGTTGACCAGGCGTGAAAACACGGTCAGCACCTGCTCGTTATCGTCTGTGCTGCCACTGGTCGATTCGAATTGCCAGCCTTTGATGTTCCAGTCTGGTGTGACTGGTTGGCCCAGCATGCGATAGACAGGACCCATGGTCTGGTTGAAGAATCCATAGGTTGCCAGGGAGTCGCGGGTGCCATGCATGAACTGGCCGATCAATACCAGCGCCAGGACTACTACGCCGACTATCATGGTGTAGCTGGACGGATCATATCTGCGCCGTCCGCCACGCAGGTCATCTCTGTTCAGTGCATAGGTATCGGCAAGCTTGCCGTATTCGTCAATCTGGTTTCTGGCTTCATTTTCCGCTACAAGGTGTTCTTTATCGATGGCACTGCGAACGAATTCACCTTCCATGATAATCGTCTCGACCTCGGCCGAATTCTCTTCGAACATCTTGCTGGCAACATCGGCACCAAAGGCTTCTGCGACAGATTTCTCGTCCTCCGCAGCAGCAGCCATCAGTTCCTCATCGATTTCCATGTTGACGGTCATCTCCGCCTCGGATTGGGGAGGTGCTTCATGTTCTGCAGCCAGTTCCGCTTCTGCTTCCTCGTCAGACTCTTCGTCTGCTTCTATTTCACGAATCAGTGCTTCGTCTTCTGCGCTTAGTTCCAGCGCTTCCTCGTCTTCGCCCGGTTCCGGATATTCTTCGTCCGCGATGAGTTCCAGCTCTTCTGCGTCAACAGAATCTTCCTGCTCTGCATCGTTTGTGGAAATCTCATCAGCTTCAGATTCATCTGTAAATTCATCGCCGTTTGCTAAATCTTCCTGTTCGTCGTCTTCTACCGGTTCGTCAGGCGCTACAGGATCAGCATCGACGTATTCCTCTGTATCGCCGGTCGCTAGTGCTTGTGCAGCGACATCAATATTCGCCTCGAATTCACCGGTCGATTCCGCGGGAGAACCCTTGTAATCCTCTTCGGCATCGGAATCGGCGTCGACCGCAAACGCATCCGCGTCGGTTACCTCAATATCCTCTTCGGCGTCGGCGTCGGCGTCAAACGCATCCGCACCGGTTACCTCGATTTCTGCTGGCTCGTCTTCTGTCGTATCTTCAGTAACTGCTGCATATTCTGCTGAGTCTTCTTCTTCCTCATCTCTTTCAGCGTGGTCTTCAAATTCTCCGCTGTCATCGAGCTCATCCAACCCCTCATCGAGCAGCGGCATTTCGTCAGTTAGCTCTTCGTCGCTGATATCGTGTGTACCAGTGATATCCAGGCCCATTGCTTCGGCCTGCATTTCAAACTGAGTGTCGAGATCAATGGGTTGGTCGAGTTCGACCGGTTTTAGTTCAGGCGGGGATTCCGACGTGGAGCTGGCTTCCCTGGATGACAACTGACTGTGAATCGCCGCCAGCTCTTCCTCTACCTCGAGTGGAATTTCTCCCTCATCAGAATCTTCATCGAGCAGACCCGTCCATTCGTCGGGTTCACTTAGCGCAAGATCTCTCTGGGCCTCATCGAACTCCGATGTATCCTGGTCCTGAAAGTCTTCGGCACGACGCCTGGGCGAGTCAGGTGGCACTGCATACTCGCCACTGTTATCGTCGAAATCCTCGCCTAGTGGTGTGTTGTCATCGTAGCGTCGTTCCATCGCTACGATTTCCGGCTTTGCACCGAGTCGCTGCGATTCTGCTTCTTCATTATCGGGCCGGGTCGGAGCGTCGCTATCGTTATCGTCAATCCCACCGCTCACAACCTCATCGAGTACGCGCCATTCGACGCCGGTATCTTCGATGCGCACATCAGCCGGACCCGCCAGCTCATCGAGTGTTTCCAACAGCCGTCGACTCGTCTCCGCCAGTCCATCATTTTCAGGCACGTTATCGGCCACGGCACCAGCGTTGAAATCGTCTGCTGGCGGTACGGACAAGTGATCGCCAGTTGGTTCCGGCATAGCCTCCGACAAGTGATCGAGCGCGCTGAATGCATGCCCGCAACCACCACAACGCACCCTGCCGCCAGCCTGTTGTAAAACAAGCGCGGTTACGCGAAAAGCGATTTCACATCTAGGACACTGTGTATACAAACTGTGATCTCAGTGTTTGGTGCCCGCCAGTCGGACCCAGTTGTCTTTTACTGCCGCAGGCTCGAAATCGATCCGGGGCCGATAAACATTCGCGACGTCTTCCGCCTGCTCTGAAAGAATACCTGAAAGCGCCAGCAAACCGCCGGGTTTAAGTCGCTTGCAGACAAATTCTGCATATTCACTCAGCGTTCCCGCCAGTATATTCGCGACGACGATATCAAACTGTGACGCATCCTCGCCGATCGACGTTTCTGCACGCAAAGTATCATTCACGCCGTTTCTGGCTGCATTCTGCCGGGTTGCCGTTATCGCCTGCAAATCATTGTCGAGCGCAGTGACGAATGCCGCACCCAGTTTCAATGCAGCTACGGACAATATGCCAGAGCCGCAGCCAAAATCGAGCACCGTTTTGCCGTTGAGATCGACCTGCTCAAGCCACTCAAGGCACAACGCCGTGGTCGCATGTGTGCCGGTGCCGAACGCAAGCCCTGGATCAAGCCTGACAACGACCGCACCCGGTACGTCGAGATCAATGTCACCCGGTACGACCCACAAGCGCTGTCCGAATTGCATGGGGCCAAAGTCCTTGAGCCATTCGCGCTCCCACACCCGGTCTGTGAGGGATTCAGTGTGGTGCGCGGGCAATTCATCGAGATCGAGCGTTTGGCGCAGATCGCGGCACAGTGAATCAAAATCAGCTTCTGCGGTAAACAGCGCGGTAATCCGGGTGTCGGTCCACAGCGGTGTTTCTCCCGGCGCCGGCTCAAGGACCGGATCGTCGCCGGCATCCGTCAGTGTCACCGACTGAGCGCCATGTCGCTGCAGTATGTCTTCTACCCGATCCGGCTCAAGCGAATCGAGGTTCATGACAAACTGACGCCACTCCATGCGGGACTCTTGCCCGGACTATAGGCCGAGGCGTTTTTCCAGGTAGTGAATGTCGGTTCCACCGGCCTGGAATGCAGCATGCTGAAATATTTCCTGGTGCAGGGGAACGTTTGTTTTGATGCCCTCGATTACGATTTCTGCCAACGCGTTTCTCATGCGCGCAATGGCCGTCGGGCGATCATTACCGTGTGCGATGATCTTGCCAATCATCGAATCGTAATAAGGAGGCACGCGATAACCGCTGTAAATATGACTCTCGACCCGAATTCCCGGTCCGCCGGGTGAATGCCAAAGCTGCACCATTCCCGGCGAGGGCATAAACGTTTTCGGGTCTTCTGCATTGATACGGCATTCGATGGCATGCCCCAGGAATCGCACATCCTCCTGTTTGATATCGAGTGATTCACCCGCGGCGATGCGCAGCTGCTCCTTTACGATGTCTATGCCGGTAATCATCTCGGTAACCGGATGCTCAACCTGTATCCGCGTATTCATCTCGATAAAGTAAAATTCGTCGTCCTGATACAGGAACTCAAACGTGCCCGCGCTCCGGTAGCCCATATCCTGGCAGGCTTTAACGCAGCGTTCGCCAATTCGATTTCTCTGCTCTTCAGTAATGCCTGGCGCCGGTGCCTCTTCCACGACTTTTTGGTGGCGTCGTTGCATCGAACAATCACGTTCGCCGAGGTGAATCGCGTTGCCATGATTATCGGCAAGTACCTGGAACTCGACATGCCGTGGTGTCTCGAGAAATTTCTCCATGTAGACGACGTCATTGCCAAAAGCGGCTCCGGCTTCAGCCTGAGTCAGCGTTATCGCTGCTACGAGAGAAGCTTCGGAATGAACCACCCGCATGCCGCGACCGCCGCCACCGCCTGAGGCTTTGATAATGATCGGATAACCAATATCGCGGGCAATACGCAGGTTCTCTTCGGCATCGTCGCCTAGCGGGCCATCCGAGCCTGGCACCGTCGGGACACCAGCCGCTTTCATGGCGCGAATGGCGGCAACTTTGTCCCCCATTTCCCTGATAGCGCTGGCCGGTGGTCCTATAAAAATGAAACCGCTGGATTCAACCCGCTCGGCGAAGTCGGCGTTCTCAGAAAGAAAGCCGTAACCGGGATGGATGGCGACCGAATCGGTCACTTCCGCGGCACTGATAATGGCCGGCATGTTGAGATAGCTATCGGCCGATTGGGGCGGACCAATACAAACAGTCTCATCCGCAAGCAGTACGTGTTTCAGGTTGTTGTCCGCCGTGGAATGAACGGCCACGGTCTTGATGCCCATTTCACGGCACGCACGCAAAATACGCAGCGCGATTTCGCCCCTGTTCGCTATTACGATTTTATCAAGCATGGCGGTGAGGTCCGATCACTCGGAACCGCGTTGGTCGATCATGAACAAGGTCTGTCCATATTCGACCGGATCGCCGCTTTGCGCACGAATTGATTTGATCGTCCCGGATACTTCGGCCTCGATCGGATTCATCATTTTCATTGCTTCAACGATGCACAAGGTGTCACCGACGTTGACGCGGTCACCCATCTGTACAAACTCTGCAGAACCCGGAGAAGGTGCGCTATAGAAAGTACCGACCATGGGTGCAGTAACTGCGTGGCCGTCCTCCTCCATTTCGGCAGCTGTCGCGACAATCGGGGCGGGCGCCGGTGCGGCTGCCACCGGCGCAGCAACGATTGCAGGCAGGGCGACAGGTGCCGGGGCGGGCGCCTGATTTGAGTAGCGGCTGATTCTCACCGATTCCTCACCCTCGGTGATCTCTATCTCGGCTATGCCGGATTCATCCAGCAATTCGATGAGTTTTTTGACTTTTCTGATGTCCATTAATTTTCCTCAGACAACTGCTGTGATGCAGCTTGTAATGCGAGTTCATAACCGTAGGCGCCAAGCCCGAAGAGGCACCCAGCGGCAATATCGCTGAAGTAGCTCGAATGACGGAATTCTTCCCTGGCAAATACATTGCTCAGGTGGACTTCAATAAAGGGAATGCTGACAGCCAGGAGAGCATCGCGGATGGAGATGCTGGTATGGGTGAATGCGCCAGGATTAAGGAGAATGAAATTCACCGCGTCGATACGTGCTTGTTGCACACGATCGACAATCTCGTGTTCGGCGTTACTCTGGAAACAATTGAGCTCATGGCCAAGGTCTTTCGCTAGCGCGGTCAGTCGTGTCTCAACGTCAGCGAGATTGGTCTCGCCATAAACGCCCGGCTCACGCGTGCCAAGCAGGTTGAGATTCGGACCATTGATCAGGAGCAGGCTCGCCATTATTAGCTGTTATTTGCCAGTTTGCCGGAGATGGCGGCAATTCTAACCCTATTCGGGGTAGATGGCGCAACTTTAGTGATGGAGCGGCACAAGCTGTGGGAGCGGCTTCAGCCGCGAATACTCAAGCTACACGCAAATCTAAAGAATTCGCGGCTGAAGCCGCTCCCACAGCTTGTGCTATTGCAAAGGCTGGGCGTTCTTACAGCGTTCCTCTAAATCGTCTCCAAAGCCGCTCTGGCGCCTTCTATGTCGATTTTTCCGGACTTGAGGTCCTGGAACACCGCAACAATACTTTCGATATGCACCTCGACGATTTCGCCGATATGCGTTTTGATGAGCTCGCCATCAGGTGCTATCACCATGGTGAATGGCATACCAATAAAATCTATGCCGGACGCTTCCGCCGCGGCCATGGCATCTTCCTGACCGACCAGGATCGGGTAGTTGAATTGCGCTTCTTCCGCATAGGCCACAACTTGTTCCGGAAAATCAACAGCAATGCCGATGACCTGGATGCCATCGCTGCCGTGTTCTTCCTGGGTCTTTTTCAGGAGCGGGATTTCACGCCGGCAAGGCGCGCACCAGGTTGCCCAAAAATTGACGAGACGGCCTTTGCCGTTCCAGTCTGAAAGTTGTCGCACGGTGCCATCCATATCCGGTAGTGCAAAGTCGATATTCGTATCGATCGATGCAGCTGCCACCGATTCGGTGATCGGTTGTGGTGGCAGGTTTTCTTCCTGTGACTGGCTTTGAAACTGGTAAGTCGTAATACCGGCGATAAGCAATACAATCAATGCGATCGCGGCCGCAATATTTTTATTCATGAGTTCTCTGGTTTTTTGCGTTTATGGTTGAGTCATTCCCCGTTGCCATCCTGACGTGTTCCGTAAATTCCTTTGCTTTCATGTATCCGACAACTTCATATCCGTGACGTTGCATGCCATCGGTGCCGAAGAAAATAATGGTTGGCGGACCAAATACACCGAAGCGTTTCAGCAGCGCCTGGTCCTGCTCGTCATTCGCGGTCACATCGGCCTGCAACAGTACAGCGTTTGACAGTGCATCCTGTACTCCGGAATCCGTAAAGGTGTATTCCTCCATTTCAATACACGAGACACACCAGTCGGCATAAAAATCCAGCATTGCCGGTTTGCCCTGTGATGCGGCCTCTGCCAGTGCTGCGTCCAGGTCAGCCGTGGTCTTGATTCGGCGGAACGCGAGCCCGTGTTCTTCAGCAACGACCGATCCACCACCGCCGGTATTCAATGCCGCCAGCGGACGCAACATGCTGTCACTGCCGGCAAGCGAACCGATCAGCAACACAGCGCCATAAATGATGGCCAGTAGTCCAAAACCCTTACCCAGTTTCTGTACGCCCGGAGCTTCTGGTGTCACCGTGGTCAGGCCACCAAGAGTGACGCCGATCATGAATATAAGGACAGCCCAAAGTGCGAGTGTCACCTCACCTGGCAACACGCGTGACATCATCCAGATAGCAAGGCCGAGCATCATGAAGCCGAACGCATTCTTGACTGCATCCATCCATGGTCCGGCACGCGGAATTAATTTGCCGGCCGATGCACCGACGAGTAACAACGGGGTGCCCATACCCATGCTGAGTGCAAATAACGCCGAGCCACCGCGTACCATGTCACCGGTCTGGCCGATCACCGTCAATGTTGCTACCAGCGGTGGGGCGACACAGGCAGTGACGATGAGAGACGACAATGCGCCCATCACAAAAGCACCTACATAGGTGCCACTTTTTTGTTTGCCACTGAACATGCTGAGCCGGCTTTGAACTGACGAGGGCATTTGCAGGTTGAAAAGACCGAACATGCTAAGCGCGAGCACGACGAACAAGCCTGCGAACAGCGTAAGAATCCAGGGCTGATTGAATATTGCCTGCAACTGCAGGCCGACTGCGGCCGCGGCGATCCCGGCAGCGGTATACACGAGCGCCATGCCCATGACGTAGGTCAACGCCAGTGAAAAACCGCGCGATGCGCTAATTTCGTCACCTTCGCCGGCGATGATGCCGGAGAGGATAGGCACCATTGGCAAGACACACGGTGTGAATGCGAGTAACAAACCGGCGCCAAAAAAGGTAGCTATTACCAGCGCCATGCTTGATCCGGATATCAATTGTGCCAGTCGCGCCTGCTCTGATACCGGTGCGCCGGCCGAGGCGGACGGAACTGCCGCCGCCAATGCTGATACCGTCGTTGCCGCAGGCAGCGATACGCTTAGCAATTTGGTCACAGGCGGATAGCAGATACCACCGTCTGCACAGCCCTGGTATTTGACCTCGAGCTCAATGTCCATTGCATCCGGTGTTGCACGAGCAATCGGCAACTTCGCGAATACGTCGTTGTGATAGACCTCCATCTCACCGAAGTACTGGTCGGTCTTTTTCTCGCCGGCAGGCTTTTCGAGATTGCCGGCCTGGGCCTTGTCAGAAATTACGCGGGCTGAAAACTTGTCCTTATACAGGTAGTAACCCTGCATGACGCGGATAGCTACCTCTACATTGTTGCCATCGAGCGCGGTCAGAATAGGTTCAAAAACTTCATCGACTGGCAGGAAATCCGCGTTGGCGCCGCCAAAGGTGCCGAACGAGCCATCAAGCTGCAGTTTGCCGCCATCGTCATTCCTGGCGATCAACTCGACGGACTCCGTCCATGTCTGCGGCGGATAACAGAGGCCGATATCGGCACAACCCTGGGACTTGATGATGAGCTCGGTCGTTGCCGGCGCTGTACCGACTACAGTGTAAGGAATACGTACAAAGAACCGCTCGCGATAGATCTGCTGTTTGCCAAAGAACTCGTCCTCGTGGTCCAGGCCCTCCGGCATCTCCGCCGCAGCGAATACGATCGAGTCGGTTCCACTCGCATACGACATCTTGTTGCGATAGAGGTAATAACCTGCTTCAACGACCCAGTCGATCTCGATTGCATCGCCGGTATCGGCGGCTGCGTAGCGATACGCGACTTCGGGCCGCAACGGGTCCTCATCTTGTGCGTACAGGATCTGAGTGGCCGAGATGACCAGAAACAGGGCTAAAAGAGCAGGTTTGAATACTTTTGACATTGCTGATCCGCGACGAATAATCGGTACCAATAAGAAGACCAGCAGGTCCTCTGTATTGTTACCGATTATGTGAACAAATGGCCCAATTCGGACCCGCAGGATACCGGCCGGACGGACTGAAGTCATGGACTCAGCCCGCATATCGAGCGTCCTAAAGCACCGCAGATAAGCCACCGTCACAATTGTTGCCTCGAAACGCTTGAAATTTGTCGCGCCGCCCCTATGATTAGCACTCCTCGCAGCCGAGTGCTAACAAGTGCCGGCCTCGAAAACCGCATAAGTCGGTTATTAATCAATAGTTTATAGGAGATCCAATCGATGAAGATTCGTCCGCTTCATGACCGAGTCATCGTAAGACGTATGGAAGAAGAGCGCACGTCCCCTGGCGGAATCGTCATTCCGGACGCTGCGGCCGAAAAGCCGATCAAAGGCGAAATTGTTGCTGTTGGCAACGGCAAGATCCTGGACAGCGGCGAAATCCGCGCTCTGGATATCAAGGCCGGTGACAAAGTGCTGTTTGGCAAGTACTCCGGTACGGAAGTCAAAGTCGATGGCGAAGAGCTGTTGGTGATGAAAGAAGACGACATCATGGCCGTAATTGAAGGCTAGATATCGGTCTTACTCACAAGCTCTACTGAATTAAATCTAAGAGGATTAGTTAAATGGCTGCTAAAGAAGTACGTTTCAGCGACGACGCGCGCTCCAAGATGTTTGCAGGTGTGAACATTCTGGCGAACGCCGTAAAAGTGACCCTGGGTCCTAAAGGTCGCAACGTTGTGCTCGATAAAAGTTTTGGTGCACCAACTGTCACTAAAGACGGCGTGTCTGTTGCCAAGGAAATCGAGCTCGATGACAAGTTTGAAAACATGGGCGCACAGATGGTCAAGGAAGTTGCTTCCCAGACGTCTGATGTCGCAGGTGATGGCACCACGACCGCAACAGTTCTCGCGCAGGCAATCTTGCGTGAAGGCCTGAAATCGGTTGCCGCTGGCATGAATCCGATGGATCTCAAGCGCGGTATCGACAAAGCGACGCACAAGGTGGTCGCCGAACTCGAAAAAAATTCCATTCCTTGCGCAGATAGCAAGGCGATTGCCCAGGTTGGCAGTATCTCCGCCAACTCAGACACGGAAGTCGGCGAGATCATTTCGCAGGCTATGCAGAAGGTTGGCAAGGAAGGCGTTATCACCGTAGAGGAAGGAACCGGACTGGACAATGAACTCGACGTCGTTGAGGGCATGCAGTTTGATCGCGGTTACCTGTCACCTTATTTCATCAACGACCAAACGAGCCAGAGTGTCGAACTCGACAATCCTTTGATCCTGTTGTTCGACAAGAAAATCTCGAACATTCGTGATCTTCTCCCGGTTCTGGAAAGCGTTGCGAAAGCAGGTCGTCCGTTGCTTATTATTGCAGAGGACGTCGAAGGTGAAGCGCTTGCAACACTGGTCGTCAACAACATTCGTGGCATCGTTAAGGTTGCTGCTGTTAAGGCTCCGGGCTTCGGCGATCGCCGCAAAGCCATGCTGCAGGACATCGCTGTTCTGACCGGCGGTCAGGTCATATCTGAAGAGGTTGGCCTGTCACTGGAGAAGACGACGTTGGAAGATCTTGGTCAAGCCAAGAAAGTCCAGATTACCAAAGAAAACACGACTGTCATCGACGGTGCTGGCGAGGCTAAAGAAATCACGGGTCGGGTTGACCAGATCAACGCCGAGATCGAAGATTCAAGCTCTGACTACGACAAAGAGAAGCTGCAGGAGCGAGTTGCGAAACTCTCCGGCGGTGTTGCCGTAATCAAGGTTGGTGCTGCGACCGAAGTTGAGATGAAAGAGAAAAAGGCTCGCGTTGAAGACGCGTTGCACTCAACTCGCGCTGCAGTGGAAGAGGGCGTTGTTGCCGGTGGCGGTGTCGCACTCATCCGCGCATCCATTGCTCTCGATAAACTCAAAGGTGACAACCACGATCAGGACGTAGGTATCAAAATCCTACATCGTGCGCTTGAAGAGCCGCTGCGTCAGATCGTCAGCAATGCTGGCGGCGATGCCAGTGTAGTCCTGAATGCAGTAGTTGCCGGCGAAGGCAACTATGGCTACAACGCTGCATCGGGCGAGTACGGTGACATGATCGAGGCCGGTATTCTGGATCCGACCAAAGTCACGCGTTATGCACTGCAAAACGCTGCCTCAGTCTCCGGACTGCTGCTGACAACCGAAGCTATGGTTGCAGACGCACCGCAAGATGATGCAGGTGCACCTGCTATGCCTGATATGGGCGGCATGGGTGGCATGGGCGGAATGATGTAAATCATTCGCTCAAGCGAAGAAATGAAAAGGCCCCGCTTTGCGGGGCCTTTTTTGTGGGTGAAAAGTTTTCAGACGAAATTCAAACGCGTAAGTCGTCCCTATTCGCGGCAACTTTGCTCTCGTGCGTTCCTAAGTCCTGGAACATAAGTACATCTATTGAGACAGCCGCTCCCACAGATGCTTTCAGGTACGGCAGCAATCTGTGGGAGCGGCTTCAGCCGCGAATGGTCTGGTCCTATGCCTCCCTTAACTACGGGCAAGGCTTAGCCGGCCCCTGTGTAGCAGGAAAATCAGCCAGGCTATCGGCATCGAATACAGGCTCCGAGAAGTCATCCTCCCAAAGGCACTCCCAGTAATTGGCGCGACGAAAATAGAACTCCCAGGCCTCGGCACGTCGTTGTATCAGCGGAATCATGTAGATCATTTGCATCGATTCTATTTCCCGCGCCATGCGAAGTGGGCCAAAGTCCACCGGATCCAGTCCCATGGCGGCAACGATTCTCGCGGTCTTTTCTTTTGCATCGCGATGGTCAGAGGCGAGCGGAATGCTGATTGGGCCGTTTACTACAGATGGGTCATCAATAATGAATGCGCCCATCGTCGCAAACACCTTGACCACTTTCGCGCCAGGATTCCAGTGCTGAATCACTTCTGCACTCGAGGTCTCCAGCATCTTTTCCGGATAGCCATCTTCGCCTTGTTGAAAGGGCATAGACGCGTCGAGAATGATCTTGCCGTCCAGGTTGCCAAGACTCTGTGCGACTTTTTCCATGGGCGGCCATGGCACCAGCGTTAAGATGATATCGCCTTGTTGGGCTGCTTCCTTTTGTGTCGTTGCCGAAGCATATTCGCCAGATCTCGCGACCAGTGCTTTGACCCTGTCACTGTTCGGATTACGTGAACCATAGACAATCCGGTAACCCAGTTGTGCAAACCGTGGTCCCAGGGAGTCACCCATATCGCCAGTGCCAATAACGGCGACCGTTTCTTGTTCCTGCGAGTAAAGGTTGGCAGAAAAAACGGCGAATGCTATAGATAACAGCAGCACAAAAATTCTGTTCATAATTACTTCCTCCTGAACGCCCTTTATAGACTAAAGAATAGCAATAACGGCGACTCAATTGATAAAGTGGCGCACCACGTCCAATCCGATACACAGCTTCGCGGGCTCGATACGGCTACTCGGACATGATTTTTCACTGTATTCTGGCAAAGCTCACGCCAATTTGCGGCATAAGCCGATTCCGTTCATGGCGGGTGTCCGCCCCTGAGGACTGCCGGCTCATATAGGGTCGCGTTGGGTGTCGAGTAATACCTGTAATAGTGACGCCACTCAAATTCAGAGATTACCGTATTCGACTAGTGCGTTAGAAAGGCCGCTTACAAAAGATGGTGCGAGACTGACATGATGAAAAGCTCTATTGAGAAAAAGACGTTGCTCCTGACAATTCTGTGGTTTTCGTTGTGGCCACCCGGCGCTAACCTGAATGCGCAGGCAACAGGCCCAAACCTGGTGTTGGTTACACTGGATGGCGTTCGTTGGCAGGAAGTCTTTTCCGGAGTTGATCCGGGCCTCATCGGAGATGAGCGTTACACCGACGCACCTGAGCATCTCAAAGAAACCTACTGGCGTGAGGGACGCGAGGAAAGAAGGGAGCTGTTGTTCCCATTTCTTTGGTCCGTTATTGCTTCCCAGGGTGTCCTGATTGGCGATCGGACACAGAACAGTTTTATGAATGTTAGTAACGGCTGGTGGTTTTCATACCCGGGCTATAACGAAATACTGACCGGCAATGCAGATCCTGCCATCGATTCCAACGACAAGAGCTGGAATCGAAACGTTACTTTTCTGGAAGTTCTGAATGGTCTGCAGGAGTTTGAGAATCGCGTATTGGCATTCGGATCATGGGATGTCTTTCCGTACATTATCAACACGCAACGAAGCGGTTTGCCGGTGAACGCAGGTTTCGAAATTGAATCGTCCGCCACGACTGACAAATCACGCTGGTTGAATGAAGCATCGGCCGCGGCGCCCAGCCTGTGGCGAACGGTCCGGCTCGACTTTCTTACTCACGGCTACGCCATGCAGGCGCTCGAAAATCAACATCCGCGCGTGATTTACATAGCCTATGGGGAAACCGACGACTTTGCCCATGATGGCAGTTATGACCGCTATATTGACGCCGCTCACCGGACCGATCAGATGTTGTCGAATCTCTGGGACTGGCTCCAGGCTGACCCTGTCTATCGTGACAACACGACGTTGTTGATTTCTACTGATCACGGTCGGGGCAGCGCGCCAGAAGACTGGATGCATCATGCCAGTCCTGCAGCCACCGAAAAAATGGGTATCGAAAATGCGCCCGATGGCGTGCCCGGATCTGACCAAACCTGGTTTGCGGCGATTGGCCCACAAGTGAAATCAGAAGGTTTGGCCAAAGGCAGGTGGACTCAATCACAGATCGCAGCGATGGCGCTTATCAGCCTGCAGCTTGATCCGAAAAAACTAATGCCACAGGCTGACAGCGCTATGGATGAGTTGCGGCGTTGAACGCAGCAGATTCAAAAGTGAAAAGGATCGCTGTATTTGTTGATGTGCAAAATATCTACTACACGACTCGGCAGGCTTATGGCCGCCAGTTCAATTACCGTAAACTATGGGAAATTGTTGGCGCCGAGGGAAAGATTGTTGCGGCAACCGCGTATGCCATCCATCGGGACGATGATAAGCAGCTAAAGTTCCAGGACGCCCTCAGGCATATTGGCTTCACGGTAAAACTCAAACCCTATATCCAGCGCCGCGATGGTTCCGCCAAAGGCGACTGGGATGTTGGCATCGCGATTGATGTTTTAGACGCAGCGACAAAAGTTGATACGGTCGTTTTGCTGTCCGGGGACGGTGACTTTGATCTGCTGCTGGAAAAAATCAGGAACGACTACGAAGTCAGCGCCGAGGTCTACGGTGTAGCGGAGCTCACCGCCAACTCCTTGATCAAAGCTGCCAGCATTTATCATCGCATTGATGAAAAACTGTTGCTGTAGACAGCCGATAAGTACTGTTGCGTACCACTATGGGTTCATCCACCAATGTTCTGCTGAATAGAATTGTCGCATGATTCTTTATGGGCTTTTGTGCCCATTCGCAAGGCGCCGGAGGTGCAATATGGACTCTTTGACGATTTTGGTGATCACCGCTATGGCTGCGACTGTTGTTGTTTTGTTCGCCGGTCTAACCTCGATGGTCAGTGGCGGCGAGTACGATCGACAGCATAGCGTGCAGTTAATGTTTACGCGGGTTGGCCTTCAGGCGATAGCCATTATCCTGCTTATTATGGCGGCATTGTATGCAGGAAACTTCGCGTAACTTGCCCGCAGACAGTATCGACGAGCTCAGTAATCAGCTCGAATCGATCTGCGTTCGCGCCGAACAATTGGAAACCCGGTTTGTCTCGGAGCTGGCCTGCGTGCAGCCCGAGTTTATCGACAGCGCCAGGAATTTGATTCATTACCTGGCACTTCGCCAGCTCGATCTTCGTGATTTGCAAAAGCAATTGACCGGCCTGGGGCTATCGTCTCTCGGCAGAGCCGAACAGCACGTAATGGCGTCGGTCCGAGCAGTACAAAAAGCGCTACATACCTCATCCGGTGGCGCCACTGCCGATTCTGGTGCTGGGTGGCTAGCGTTCGAAAAAAGTAAGAATCAGGCGGAAACGCATACGAAGGACCTCCTCGGCGCTAATTCTGACGGTCGGGGTGTAGAAATTATGGTCACCCTGCCTGTGGAGACCGCCAGTGACTATCAACTCGTGCGCGATCTCATTGCTACTGGCATGAACATGGCCCGCATCAACTGCGCCCACGATACAAGGAGCGAATGGTTGAGCATGATAGAAAATGTCAGGCGTGCCAGTAAGGAAGCGGCTAAGGATTGCAAAATATTAATGGATCTTGCCGGGCCGAAACTCAGGACCGGGAAACTGGTGCCTGGACCCGGCGTCGTGCGCGTTCGACCGCAACGCGACTTGCTGGGCCGGGTAGTGTTTCCAAAACGTATCCGCATTGTCGCCGAGGATAACTTCGCGCCCGACAAGAAATCAGTAGTCTTGCCAGTACCGAGCAAATGCATTGATTATTCCGAACCAGGTGACGAGTTGCGGTTTAAAGACACGCGTGGGCGAAAGAGAAAATTCAATGTCATAGGGAAAGATGCGAAAGGACTTATTGTCGAGTTATACAAGCGAGCTTACATCGCGACAGCAACGAAAGTCAGGCTGGTCAGAAAAGAAACAGGAGAGAAAATCAGTTTTAGAGTTGGCGATTTGCCGGTAGTGGAACAACCGATCGTTTTAAAGTTCGGTGACACGCTGCTAATTCAAAAAGATAACGTTCCCGGCGAGTCGGCGCACATTGGCAAAGACGGATCGGTGCTGAAACCGGCCCACGTATCATGCAACCTGCCTGAGGTCTTTCAGCATATCTGCGTTGAAGATCCTGTGTGGCTTAACGATGGCAAAATAGAGGGCACGGTTACATCGGTGTCCGATAAGGAGATTGCTATTCGGATTACACGTGCCAGGGCATCGGGCAGCCGACTTCGCAGCGACCGCAGCATTAATTTTCCCGAAAGCGATCTGCAACTAAAGGGGCTAACAGAATCGGACAAACAGAATCTCGAGTTTATCGTCAAGCATGCGGACGTGGTTGGGTTATCGTTTGTAAGCCAGCCGGCTGACGTCATCGCTTTACTGGAGGAATTGAATAATTATCCGGATTGTAACCTTGGCATCATTTGCAAAATTGAGACGGTGCAAGGATTCAATGATTTGCCGAGAATATTGCTAGCCACGATGCGCCATTATCCGGCAGGCATCATGATCGCGCGTGGCGACCTGGCTGTCGAATGCGGATGGGAGCGCCTGGCAGAAATTCAGGAGCAGATCTTATGGCTGTGCGAAGCGGCACATCTGCCCGCTATCTGGGCAACCCAGGTGCTTGAGAGCGAGTCGAAAAAAGGCCTCCCGTCACGTGCCGAAATTACAGATGCGGCGATGTCGCAGCGCGCGGATTGCGTGATGCTCAACAAAGGACCACACATCATTGCAGCAATAAGAATGCTGGACAACATTTTGCGGCGCATGCAGAACCATCAGCACAAAAAAACCGCGCGTCTTAGAAAGTTAAGTGTTGCCGATTATTGATCCCGATAAAGTCAGAATTTACGGAGGTAGGCGACGAACGTTGCTAACGTCGTATATTGCGATTCATTCAATGCGCGAGTCAGGTCCTGAAGAGCAGGCAGCGATCGTAATGCTCAACAAGCGTGCGTAACCCGGTTTTTTACATCGAGATTGAACCTTCCCGAAACGAGGACGCGCCGAGCAACGCATTAATAAGAACCGGATGACCCTCTGCAGCTGCTTGCTTCGCATTGAGCAGAACATCCCGTATCTGCTGCGGCGTTTCTATCAAGAAACCCTTGCCGCCTAATGCTTCGGCAGCGAGGTGATAGTTGCTGTGTTGCAACCGGGTGCCGACGTCATCTTGCAGTATTTTCACCTGCTCACGGGCGATCTGTGACCAGCACGCATCGTTGCCGACGACTGCGATAACAGGAATTTTCAGGCGCACAAACGTGTCGAACTCTATGAGGCTATAGCCGAACGCGCCGTCGCCATATATCACCCAGGTTTCACTCTCAGGTCGGTGCAACTTTGCACCCATAGCGAATCCTGCGCCGACGCCGAGCGTGCCGAACGCGCCCGGATCCAGCCATGAGAGCGGCCCGCGTGGGCGAAGGGTATATGACGCAGTGGCAACAAAGTCTCCGCCATCGGCAACGATGATGCTGTCATCATCCATGCAGGCGTCAATGGCTTTGAGCAACTCGAGTGGATTGACGTTCCCGGTTTCCGCGTTCGACTCGACGGTGATTTCTTCTTCACGTTCATCATCACGTGCGCGAAGATTCCGCAGCCAGTCGGAACAATCAAGTTGGCACTCGTCAGCCAGGCTGCGTAGAAAAGTTCCGCCATCGGTGAGAATACCGATTGTCGGTTTGCGATTCATTGTCATGTCACTACGGCTACGATTTACCGATATGAATGTGGAGCGGCGCGGAATATGTGCCCCGTAATCGAGGCGAAAATCACACGGCACGCCGGCCAGAATTACACAATCCGATTCGCGCAGCGCAAGTCGTCGTTTGTGGCGCAGGTGCAGCTTGTGGTTCCGGCCTAGCAAGCCACGCGCCATGCCAGACAAATACACGGGTATTCCCAGTTTGCTGACCGCACTTGCCAGCTCGTGGGCCTTGTCCGCCTCCAACATGGCCTGGCTGCCGATAACCAGCAGTGGACTTTGCGCCCCCCTTATTGCGTCGACGACCTTTCCTAGCTGGTCGCGTGGGGCTGCCTCAATGCTGACAGTCTGGGCAGTTGCCGCCTGCTTGCGCCCAACGGCAAACTGTCGCCGCAGGTGAAAATCCAGATAGGCCCTTTGTACCTTCGCGGTGATTGAATTGCCTGTGGGTGTCGCCTGCCCATACCAACCACGAATGATGGATTCCGCATATAACAAATCGATCGGGCACTCGATAAAAACCGGTCCGGGAACACCTTGCTGCGCAATGAAAAATGCACGTTCGAGTACGGGTCCCAGGTCGCTCACACGCCGCACCGCTTTTGCGAACTTTACATGCGGCTGCATCAACTTCATCTGGTCAATATCCTGCAGCGCGCCTTTGCCCTTCAAGATTGTCGGCGCTGCGCCACCCAGGATGACGATGGGAGATTGCGCTAGCTGCGCATTCTTGACGGCGGTGATGGTATTGGTGAGACCCGGTCCTGCAGTTACTGCAGCAACGCCCGGGATGCCACTCAGACGCGCACTCGCATCGGCTGCGAAGACAGCAGTCGCCTCATCGCGAACATCCACAATGCGAATGCCACAGTTTTTGGCGCTCGCGAGTATTGGCGATATATGCCCGCCACAAAGCGTAAACAGTTGTTGCACGCCTTGCGCCTGTAGAACCTGTACGAGTAAGTCGCCGCCGTGCATATTTGTTCTCCCCGGGTGTCGATGAGCTTACCAGCTAGACGATTACATATTGGCCAACATCAAATAACCTTTAGGCAAACGGTTCGTCGTAATGAATCGAACAGCCTGTCTGAAATTCTAGTTCCTGCTCATGAAACCGGGGTTATTTACGAAAACCTCGGTTCGACCCCGGTTTATTCGATTTTGACGGCGGAGCCGGTCACTTTGATTCCGCCGCTGGTGGGAACATCCACCGTTATCAGGCTGGGCCGACCCATCGCTTCGCCTTGCCGTATCAGAAAGGTCGCAGGCGCTGCCATGATGCCCGCATCGCGCAGATAGCCGCCCAGCGCCGCCGCGGCCGCTCCGGTCGCCGGATCTTCGACTATGCCGCCAATTGGAAAAGGGTTGCGGGAGTGGAACAGGTATTCTTCTTCGCGCCAGACGAGTTGTAGCGTCGTCAGGTTCTCGCGCAGCATGAGAGCTTTCAGTTTTTCGAAATCGTAATCGAGTTCGGCAAGCCGCCGGGCCTGTGCAACCGCCAACACCAGGTGCCACGCTCCGGCATAAGCGACGGCTGGTGGTATCGAATCGTCCAGGTCGTCGCTGTCCCAACCGAGCGCAGCCAGGGTTTCATCAAGTAGTAAGTCGGTCAGTGGCTTTTGCCTGGTATCTACGGAGACAAGCGATGCTTGTGCGTTGCCGTTCCTGATTCGGGCTGTGACCAGAACTTCTCCAACCGACGTGGCCAGTCGATAGGTGCCTTCTCCATGCAACGTGCCGAGCACTGCCCCGGTGGCTATGGTCGCGTGACCGCAAAAGGAAACTTCTAACTCGGGGCTGAAATAACGAACTTCCCGATCAACACCTGTGGCCGGAGCGACAAACGCCGTCTCGGATGCGCCAACGTCTGCCGCGATTCTTTGCATCGTTGCTGCATCCGGCAATTCGTCTCCGACCCAGACACCAGCCGGGTTGCCGCCGGCCGGGTCATCAGTAAACGCGGACAGGTGATGCACTGTACCGTTAGTCATTTCTTGTTTCCTTTTTGGATTCACTCACAGCTGTCACCGGAGAGCAGGCGCACGGGTCCATATCATGGCTCGATCCGTCTCTGAATCGTATACTCAGATTCCGTACAAACGGGTCATGACAGTCCGCAGCAATGCTCGCCTCAGATGGTTGTTCCGTCATTTTTCCTATCTTGGTCAAACCCTTATATCAACCACATCAGGGTAAAACCGCGGCCAGACTGCGTGCAATCTGCCTATCTTTCGTCTTTCTTGTCTCGGCAGCCTTATTGCACTACTTATGCAGCGGCTTGTCGAATAGACTGATCCGTGTTTATCCAATAAAATTAATTAGTTGCATGAGTGTTTCCGGAGTGGTCAACGGGTGAGTGGTTTCATAGCAGAATTGCGGCGGCGCAACGTCTTGCGCGTCGGCACGGCGTACCTGGTTGTGGGCTGGTTGATCCTGCAATTCGTAGACGTTGTATTCCCAATCCTCGGCCTCGACGAAGCGCTCGGGCGACCCATTCTTGCCTTCCTGCTGGCCGGATTGCCGATTGCTCTGATTATGTCCTGGGTTTTCGAGTTCACACCAGAGGGGATAAAAAAGGAAAAGGACGTTGATCGGTCGCAATCAGGCGCAGTACGAAGCGGGCATATGCTCGACCGGATAATCATCGTAATTCTTGTTTTCACGGTCGGGCTTTTGCTGGTTGATAAATTCGTGCTGCAGTCGGAGTCGGATACTGAGCAGCAACTGGTTGCAGCTCGAGATTACAATTCGATTGCGGTATTGCCGTTCGTCAACTTGAGCGGCAATGACGAAGACGAATATTTTTCCGACGGACTCACCGAGACGTTGCTGCATATGCTTGCCCAGGTGCCGGATTTGAACGTGGCAGCAAGAACGTCAGTCTTTTCTTTCAAGAAAAAAGATATCGATATTCGCAAGATTGCAGAGAGCCTGGGTGTTGAAACGGTACTTGAGGGCAGCGTCCAGCGGTCTGGCAACACGGTGCGAATTACAGCTCAACTCATCGAAGCAGAAAACGGATTTCACTTGTGGTCGAAAACTTTTGACCGCGATTTTGATGATATTTTTTCAGTCCAGGATGAAATAGCGACCAGTGTCGCTGACGCATTGCAGATGACTTTGCAGGGTGACGTCATGGCTGACGCAGGGCATGGCATGAGCCTCACCACGCAGAATTCACGAGCCTATGAGAAATATCTGCAGGGTCTGGAGCAAAAGAACATAGCCAGTTACGGTTCATTGCCGCGGGCCGAAGGTTTTTTCAAAGAGGCGCTTGCCCTCGATCCGGATTTTGTTGAAGCTAAGGTCGAACTCGCAACGACTTACCAGCATCAGGCTGAAACGGGAATTATTGGCGCCGAAGTATCTGAGCTGAAGATAAGACCTTTAATTGACCAGGTTTTGCAGATAAATTCCGAAGATGGGCGTGCGCTGGGAATGCTGGCCTCAATCGATTGGCAAAATGCCGTACAAGGCTATGGTCCATTCTCGGAACAGTCGTTGCAGGCAGAGGCGGATCTGAAAACCGCGATCGAATTGGCGCCCAACGATCCGGCTCTCTATTTTACGATGTCACTCGTTGCCCAATTATCAAATCGAAACGATGAATCGCTCGAGTGGATAGACAAAGGACTCGACTGCGATCCAATGTCTGCTCGCCTGCTTTTGCAACGCGGGCGCCTGCTGCTCGGACCGCTCGAACGTCCGGAGGACGCAGAGGAAGCATTTGCAAAAGGGCGAGAGACATCACCTGACTGGACGGCGCTAAATTTCGAGTCCGGGAATGTTGCGTTTGCACAGAATCGATTTGCCGATGGTATTAGCTGGTATCAGCGAGCCATGGCGCTGGACCCGCAGGATCACGAATTGCCGTCCATACTGTCCAGATTGTACTACCAGTTTGGATTGGACGATGACGGTGACGAGATGTTGCGTCGCGCACAAGCGCTCGCACCGCAGGAGCCGAGGACCCGCAGAGCGGAACTTGAAAGGCACCTGCATGCCGACAATTACGAACGTGCAGTAATCCTGGCCGAGGCAATGTTGCGCGATGATGTCGAGAATCGGATGGGCGCGTTTAATGTCGCGGTCATTGGCTATGTAAGTTCAATGATTGATCTTGGCAGAGCGAGCGCGGTTGCAGATTTTTTCGAGTCACTAAAGCCAGGCATTAGCGGTGCGGATTATGCGCCGAGCGACGGTGACGAAGTGTTTATGCGCTTTATGCTGGTACAGGCAATGGTTGATACGGGCGCTTTTGAGACGGCGAATGAAATCCTCGATTCGTTAATCGCCTTTGCGGATGTGGCTCTTCCAGGCTGGCGCGATAATGACTATGTAATGGCAACCGTAGCAGTGGCGCAGGGTGACCAGGATGCCGCTGTTGAATACGCGCTCAGTGACCTCGATGAGACGCTGGGAAGGCAGCTCAACTGGAGTTTTAGCTATCAGCATGTGGCCTGGATGAAACCATTACTCAAGGATGAGCGAATCGCAACGCGCATTGCGGAGCTCGAGGCCGAGACTCAGGCGGCAGGCGACGAGGTTCGCGTCCTGCTGGCAGCACAGGAGACTGAGTCGCGCTGAGGCGGCCGCTGATTACGAATATTTCACTTCGAGCGGTCGTTTTAGACTAACCAATTGCGTCGTCGACGCATCAAAGTATCAATGGTGGCGGTTCTGAAAAGCATTGGTGCGCCCACGCGCGCGGAATTCCATGAGGTGATCGCCAGTCGGGCGGACCGCTGGTATGCCGCGTGCCTGAAGATTACACGCGACCGCGATCTGGCTGAGGATGCTGTCCAGGATGCGCTGCTCAGTGCCTGGAACAAGCGGCACCAGTACGAACGATCTGCGCGGCTTGATACCTGGATTCATCGAATCGCCGTGAATGCGGCGTTGCAAATTCTGCGAAAGAGGCGGCCTGCTACCTGGGAGCCGCTTGAGACTGATGTCCCGGACGAAACGTCTGCGCCGGACATTGCCCGCGCAGACGAGGAACTCGGAAGTGACCTGGCAGCGGCATTACAGCGTCTTAGTGAAATCGAGCGTGTGTGTTTCGTGCTTAAGCATCTCGAACAATGGCGCCTTAAAGAAATATCACATGAACTCGATGCGAGTATTGGCACGATTAAGCAGGCGTTGTTTCGCGCAGTTAAAAAACTGCGACTGAGCATGGCGGACATTCGGAGCGATTGATGATTAATGAAGAAACACTGACACTCTATTTTTACGACGATGGTCTGAGCGCTGACGAGAGACGTGACGTCGAGATTGCTCTTGACGATAATGCCGAGCTTGCCGCGCAATACAGAGCGCTTTGTCGGCAATTTGAGCAATGGCAGGAGCAGGATGCGGCGAAGGCGCCGGCACACCTTGTGCAGCGATGGCATGACAGCATAGACCGAGCCGCGCGTGCCGAGCAGGTTGAGCCAAAGAAATCCAGCGAACCAATGCACTTCATGTCGTTTTTCTGGGGCGCCGCTGTGACGGCGGCGCTCGCAGTCGGTATCGGAATCGGTGTTTACTTTTCCGCTGAAACATCTACGTCTCCACCGGTCGACGATCTTCGCGTTATCGTTCCCGCTGACGAGCGTATTTCTGTACCGGCATCATTTACGCGCGGTTTACAGGTGTATTTGCGAGATAGTCAATCAGAACTGGTCCAGCTGCCGCTGGATTCCGGCGTGGATCGATCGTTACTGGCAATGCAGATCATCGAGCAAAACCGCATGTTCGAGCGTACTGCAACCTTGAACAACTCTCCGCAACTGGCGCGAGTACTGCGAGCATTCGAACCAATTTTGTTCCGGCTCGCGAGCGACGACATATCTCCGCAGGATGCTCTCGCACTGCGCGCGCAACTGGCATTCGAGCTCAATGTGGTGCTAACCAAACTCGCACGCGATACATCAATTGAAACACAGACAATCTAATTGAGGCAGTAAGCATGCAAGTCATTACGAAGTTAGTTTTTTCATCATTGGTCCTTATGTTTGTATCTACAGGTTTTGCGCAATCAGAGGACCCAGATGCCGACGAAACGGAGCAACTCAAGATCGCCGCGCTTGAGGCATTGATGTCCTCTCCACCTGATCGTGCGCTGCCGATTGTTGCAAAAGTCCTTGCCGGAGATCACAGCGATGAGGTGAAGTCTCGCGCGCTATTTGTGCTTAGTCAGATTGATCTGCCCGAAGCGCAGACCCTATTACTTGATACCGCCAGAAACGGCAGCGGTGAGCTGCGGCTGGAAGCCATTCGCATGGTTGGCATAGGTGGAGATAGCGAGGCGCTTGCCGGTCTTACCGAGATCTATGCATCTGGCGGCATTGACGTAAAGGAAAGTGTCCTCGACGCTTATATGATCGCCGACGATAGCGACTCAGTGTATGAGATTGCGGCAAATGCGACCAGCGATGAGGAGTTCGAGCGGGCCGTTGGCATTTTGGGTGCTATGGGGGCCAACGAAGAACTACGAAAACTGCGTGATAGCAAAGGCGAATCCGTAAGCCTGATTCATGCCTATGCCATGGCCAATGATGCTGAAACTCTGCGCCTGCTCGCGATTGATAGCAGCAATCCGGAACTTCAGGTTCAGGCGATTCAGGGACTTGGAATCGTCGGCGGTGGCGAAGTAAATGCGACGCTACTGGAAATCTATCGCGGTGCGAAGTCTGACGAAATAAAGGAGGCCGCGTTGCATGGCATGATGGTCGCGGATTACGACGATGGTGTGCTCGAATTGTTTCGTACCAGCCAGGATGCTGAAGAGAAACGCGAGTTGTTGCGCATGCTGGTCATTATGGACAGCGATGCCGCGTTGACAATTATCGACGAAACGTTGAGCGGCAACCCGTGATGCGGTGGCGGGGATTTCGCAAGCGCATCTTATTGCATTGCGCAATTAGATGCGATCCGGCGCTGGTAGTTTTGCAGCGGCAGTAACAGCAAGATTCAATTCAAGCCTGGGCCCGGTCCTGTTTCGGGCTGTGGGCTATAGATACTAATTGCAACGACAATATTCGTATTCCGGAATTTCTTCTTCAGCACCACCTTTGGACGGCGGCTGCCTGCTCTCGCAGACCAGGTATTCTCCAGGGGGGCAGGAGGTTAACTTTCTGGCTGGTTTTGCGCTTTGGTTCATATTGGCGCAGGCTGAAATCGTGATCGCAACCACGGCAAGAAATACTGCCTGGCAAATTTTGTACGCTCGCATGTTCATATTAATTTCCGGTTTCCGGCTGCACTATTTATCTATTTGACTCATTGGCCGACAACTGCAGAACGCGGGGTCGCGAGGTGCCATGTCGCTGACACTGGAACCGGTACCGCCATCACAAACCATTACCTGGTGCGCCGGGCAGGATTGTGCAGCGGCTGATGATCTGGAGCGCCCGGAAGTATTGGAACAGGCAGCGATCAGCAAACAGCTAAGAATAACTGCGGTGAGTCGCCAAACTCCGGATTGCGTAGGCATTTTTGTTCCTCATTTTCGCAAAAACGACACTTCACGGCCAATTTCCGAAACGGCGAATATTCGGTATCCGTCGTCACGAAGTCGCTTTATGACATCGGCGGTTTTTTCCAGGCCGATACCCGCGAAGCGGTGATGGAATTCGACCAGTAACTGGGTCGGCTTGATCGGTGAGGCCAGCAGTCCATCCAGTACCTCGTACTCCGCGCCTTCTATATCCATCTTGAGCAGATCGATGCGTTCATGCCCGAGCTTTTCGGCAATTGTCGACAAGCAATACGCCGGCACTTCGATGCCGTCGTCGATGGTTTCCTCTTCTGCAATCATCGTATACATGACATCAGATTTACTGCCGTCTTTTTTCAGGCGGGGGTAAAACTTCAGGCTGCCGTCGTGGGCAGTCACCGCCCAAGGGTGAAAATGAAACCGGTCAGGCAGATCGGTGCCCTCGAGCATATCGATTGAGTTGGGCGTTGGGTCAAAGCCGTGCACCGTTACCCCATATTTATTAATTATCGACAGATCGAAATCAATTTCATCGCCGACGCCGAGCGAATAGACAATGCTGTTTTCATTCAATTCCTCCGGCGTGAACCACCAACCGCCGTCCTTTATGGATGCGACATCGATGTCGTTTTTCAGTCGCAACTCTTTGCCAACGAGGCGTTTGAAGAATCGCTTTTTTCGCTGATATCCAGGTGTCTTTTCTATGCGTTTCCAGGCTGCTATGGCCATTTCAGTTCCTGCTAGCGGGTCAGCGCCAGCTCAATATCGTAATCGGGATAGGTGCCCTGGTTTTTGGCGCAGCGCAACTCAATTTTGCGACTGCCGGCAGACGTGCGTTTTGCACAGGTTACGCCTTGCGGCGCTGATCCATATTTTTCGGCATATTCGCGAATTTTTTCATCAACCATTGTGCGTTGCGCCTCGTTTAGTGCCTTATACATCGTGTCGAAAGTACGCTGCCAATCCTCGTTACCAGACTCTACCGCCACGCCAAGCCAGGCAAGCCCGAATAAAATTGATTTGTTGGTACCCTGACCCTGCATAAACATGATGGACACAAGGTATTGAGAATCCTTAAGTCCTTTGCTTGCAGTGTCACTCAGGTATTTGAATGCGGTATCGTATTCGCCGTCGTCGTATGCACGGATACCGTTTATTTCTTTCTTGTACAGCGTATTGAGACGTTGTTCGTCATACAGTCCTGCGAAAGCGGGTGCTGACACGAACATCATTATTAGACAAATTAAAGCGCGATTCATTATCCAGTCCCAGGCGACCACCTATCAATGCAGGTCCTTCATGCACCACGGTAGCAGATAGGTAAGTCGTGCGAAATACTTGGATCAGGTCGCGAGATCAGACGCGCGCAGTGCCTGCTTTTTTCGGAAACGCCACCAGCGATATCCCAGCAAAAATGCCACTATGATTGCGTAGATGGCGGGATCACTTGCATCCAGCTTGACCTGCCACCAGTAGTGCCACACACCAAGAATCGCCGCGACATAAACCGCGTTGTGCAGTTTTTGCCAGCGTCGCCCCAGGCGTCGGCGAATCCCGGCAGTCGAAGTCGCCGCCATGGCGCTCAAAATGAGGAATGCGCCAAACCCGATAGTAATAAACGGACGTTTGAAAATATCTTCGGCGATGGCCGAGAGCAATAACTCCTGGTCGAGTACGAGCCAGGTCAGGAAGTGCATTAGCACATAGAAAAATGCAAACAGGCCAAGCATGCGACGGAATCGGCTGAGCCAGTTCCAGCCGCTAATCTGGCGCAGCGGCGTTACGGTCAATGCAAGAATAATAAATCTTAAGGCCCAGTTGCCGAACCGGTCCTGCAGTTCCTCTATCGGGTTGGCACCCAGCGCCCCTGTAATGCCGAGTGTATCGCCAACCACAAGCGCTGCCGGGATCAGACAGGTGAGGAATACCAGCGGTTTCCAGATAAAGCGTATTTGCTGAACGACATCCATGAACAAGCCGCACTAAAAGTTTTTTCTGAGATCCAGCCCATCATACAAATGTGCCACCTGCTCGCCGTAGCCGTTAAACATGAGTGTTGGCTGTTTGTCTGCATTGAACAGGCTCGCCAAACCGCCGCCCCCGCTCGAACCAATGCGGCGTTCCCTGGCTTGGCTCCAGCGTGGGTGGCTGACTTCGGGGTTCACGTTGGCATAAAAACCATATTCGTTCGACGCGGCCAGGGCCCAACTGGTTCTCGGCTGCTGTTCACTGAAGTGAATTTTGACGATGCCCTTGATGCCCTTGAAGCCGTACTTCCACGGCACGACCAGGCGAATAGGCGCCCCGTTCTGGTTCGGTAATTCCTCGCCGTAGACACCGACTGCGAGTATTGGCAGCGGGTTGGTAGCCTCAGCAATAGTCAGTCCTTCAACGTAGGGCCAGCGCAGCGATCGCGAGCGCTGCCCCGGCATTCTCTCTTTGTCGAGCAGCGTTTCGAAGACGACATACTTTGCACTGGACAGCGGTCGTAATTGCTTGATGACGTCAGCCAGAGGGATGCCTACCCACGGTATGACCATCGACCATGCCTCAACGCAGCGCATGCGATAAATGCGCTCTTCGAGCGTGTATGGCTTGATGAAATCTTCAAGATTGAAAGTGCCGGTCATCTCGGCGCTACCTGACACCGCGATTGACCATGGCCGTGGCTCGAAATCCTGTGCATTGTTCACGGGATCATCTTTGCGCACGCCAAACTCATAATAATTGTTGTAGGTTGTGATGTCGGCGTAGCTGTTAGGTGCTTCGTCAGTGCTGTAATCGCTTTTAACAACGCCGGAAAGTTTTTCGCCTCGTTCATTCGGCAGCATGGCACCCAGGGCATCGCCTGTAAGAATAGATCCACCGGCAAGTGCTGCCGATTGCATGAATTTGCGACGATCAAGGTAGTTATCCTTACTCGTGATTTCGGATGGTCGGATATCTGTGGGCTTGCGAATAAGCAATGTGTTCTCCAGCGACTTAGACTCAGTTTAACAGACCCGGCGACGGTGGAGAATATTGCAATGAGATTAATCTAATTAAACAGGCCATGGATATGACCAGATCTACGCTGCCTTTTTCGGCAAAACTGCTTAACTATTACTATGCAGCAACCATCGTGTTCGTGTTACTGGACTATCTCCTGAACATCAATGTTCGCGTAGCATTCCTGCAGGATTGGCCGGCCTGGCGGGCTTTTTATTATGTTTTCTGCTTTGCCTGTTTTGGGCTGATGCTGTGGCGGCCCGGCTGGAGTACCTGGATCGGGACCTTTGAGTCCCTGCTGACATTGTCACTGCTCATCCTCAATATGGGCGTGCGCGTGATCCTGGTGACCGATGAGATGATCGAAACCGGCCGGGGCGGCGTGACGACGAGCGAGATCATCAATTTCATGATCGTATCAATTGCCGCATATCTCTCATTTATGCGCGGCGCAACCGTCATAGGCGGAAAATCGAAGCAGCTTTAGGCGCTAATTCGAGCGAAAATGTGGCTAAATGTCGTTAAAATCGATAAACGCGTAATAATCGGGCAAAACTTTTCGGCCTTGTTGGACTCCAATTCAGTAAGCCTCTGTTCAGCTTGTGAATGGCACAATAGAGTCAACTTGAAATGCTCGCGGATAGCCCAACTTATTGACGACGATGATGAGTCCTGAGACAGCAAAAGCGACGGCCACCAAATACGGCCACCCTGCAGCGACGTTGCAAGTGGACGTTATTGCCGATCTGATCTGCCCCTGGTGTTATCTCGGCAAGAAGCGCCTCGATAGTGCATTGACGGCAGTGCGTGGGCCGAGTCTCGTTACCTGGTATCCGTTCCAGATCAATCCGACCATGCCGGTTGAGGGCATGCCGTTTGCAGACTACCTGGCGATCAAATTTGGCGATCCGGAGCGGCTCGAACCGGGACTGGCAGCACTGACAGCGGCTGGCGAGGCTGAGGGCGTAAACTTTCGTTTTGACAAGATGTCACAGGTGCCAAATACGCTTAACGCGCATCGCCTGATGCAGCTGGCCGAGGACGAGGGCGCGGATACCTCAGCGCTGGCGGAAAATATTCTGCAGGGGTTTTTTGAAAAAGGATTGAATATCGCAGATCGCGACGTCCTCATCGAAATCGGTGCGTCCACGGGCCTGACAGCACCTGTCATAAACAAAACGCTGGAAGACGACACGTCGAGTCGCATTGTTGCCTCGCAGGAAGCCCAGGTCAGGCAAAGCGGCGTTACCGGTGTGCCGGATTTCCTGATCAACAAACGGCTGTTTGTTGTCGGCGCACAAAGCACAGAAAACCTGGTTACCGTTTTTGATCGGGTGATGTTTGGTGAAGAGAGCGACCAGCCTGTCTCTCCAATCGTGCACTAGCCAGGAAACACAGTCAGTCGTGGGAGCGGCATCTTGCCGCGATTGAA
>RCNB010000149.1_pt1 | contig 47275 bp, 23 predicted proteins | sample 2041321 | NCBI WGS metagenome assembly RCNB01 (sample SAMN09708232, study PRJNA481090) | Marine sediment metagenome, whole genome shotgun sequencing project.
AAGCTTTTGCAGAGCTGCGCCTAGCCACTCGGCCACGATGCCATTTAAAGGCGCAAAGGTACTATTTTTTCCAACTAAGAAAAAAAAACTTAAACCCTCTTTTCCTTAAGAGTTACAGTTACCATTTCTACATCCCCGTCAATAGGTGGATTCATTTTAGAAACTGAAATCACCGCCTTAGTAATACTTTCCATTTCATCAAAAACGCGATCGAGGATTCTTTTTGCTACATGCTCCAGAAGTTTTGAACTGATTCGCATTTCTTCTTTAACTATCCTGTTAATGAGCACATAATCCACAGTATCCGCTAAATCATCAGAAATGCTGGCTTTTTGTAAGTCTGAGAAGATTTCTACAGTAACCAGGTAGTCACTACCAATAACACCTTCTTCTTTTAAGCAACCATGATAGGCATATACCCTGATATTATTTACCGTAATTTTACCCACGTTCTATTAAGTTTTTGCAAACTTAAGTTAAACACCTGAGAATTTTTAATAAGTACATCTACAATTGCTTATACCCTGGAAGAGATCTACCCCAATTGTAATTACATGGGTACCCGTACTAAAGCCAATTATTTCATTCAATATAATCTGGTAAGAGTATCCGAAATAAAAATTACTTTTCTTAAGTCCAACTATGGGCGCTATATATAATGGGCTTCCTACCTGATCATTTAGAAAACGATAAGTTACACCGGCGTAGTAATAATCTTCAAAATCATACCACCTGAATTTTGCATTCAAATCGGTTACAGAACGTCCGTCACTTTCAAACCACTGGAAGAAAACGGAAGGCTCTATTTCAAAGTTGCTTTTTTTCTTATTGAATCTATAGCCCGTATAGAGATAATAATTCCTTAATGCGTTAGGTTCTGATATTGGATTAAACTTGGTTAGGTCTTTGTCTAAGAGGTTAGAAGCGTTTAGACTGGCATAAAACTTATCTTTTCTATATAAAATACCAACATCGAAATTGTGATTCGTTGTGGAGCGGTCATCAGTTACACTGGGGTCCAGACCATCAAAATTTTCAATATCTATCCTAAACTGATTGAAATTATATGAAAGGCCAAACGAAAGGAATTCATCTGCATACCTATCCAATGTCAAGTGGTGTGCGAAAGATAACCTTGCCCCTCTTTGTTTAGTTTCTCCGTTACTATCATTGTAAAGAATCATACCCACTCCTGAGCGGTTACCTACCCTGCCGTCAGCAGCCAATGACTGTGTGTCAGGAGCATCTTCTATTCCGACCCATTGAGTCAGACCATTTATTCTGACCTTAACATAGTCTCCTATTCCCGCATAGGTTGGTGATATAACAAAGGGGTTATCTGCTAAATACTGCGATAATTGTGGCAGCGTAAGCTCTTGTGCGCTCGCAGTGGATACACAAAACAACAGTATTAAAAATAGCAATCTCTTGCCCATAATTCTTTTGGTTAAGTTCTCTATCTATAAAGGGTAAAATGTCCTACAAACTCTCTATCATCACTTTCCCCTTTGAGTTTAATTACATACCAATAATCTCCAGTGGGCAAATCTTCTCCGTGATAAGTTCCATCCCACCCTGTGTGATCAACTGGTATACGTGCTATCTCTCTACCATAACGATCAAATATTTTTATTAGTATTTCAGGGAATTGATCGATATTTATTGGCTTCCAGAATTCATTCATTCCATCGCCATCAGGAGTAAAGAAGTTGGGAATTTCTATATCTATAAATTCCATAAAAATTTGAGCCGACACTTCACACCCGTTTTCATCTATCACCGTAACCGTATAGGTGTCGGTTCTTGTAATGTAATAAGTGTTATCCGTTCCATTGTTGATATCGTCAAAATAGAAGGTATAATCCTCGAGTCCGCCTGCTGCTATTGCTGTTATCTCATTAAGATTATTCTGCTCCAGGGTCAGGGTAAGCGGTTCAAAGACCTGAATCTCAAAATCAACAGTTTGTACACAACCGTTGGCATGTGAAATTGCAATAAAATGAGTTCCGGGACTACTGTTTCTAAAGTCGGGATTCAACTGCATATCTGCCGGGTCTGTTGAATCTAAGGCATACATTATAGAACCAAGTACTGTTGGATCCTCCATAGTAATGTTTACATAATTTTCAGGCAGGATATCTGTACATTCATAAACAGGCTCTACTATAGCATTTAGGTTAACACCCGGATCAATTTCAACAATTACGTTAGTTTCACAATCCTGTGCATCACGCACAAATATCACATAGGTACCGGCAGCCAGACTTACAAATGAAGTTTGACCTAACACATAATCTGCTGGATTATTAGAATTAAATGCCGTGCTATATGGCGCAGTACCTCCAGAGATACTTAACGAAATTGAACCATCTTCACTTCCCAGACACACCTCAGGTAAAGCGGTATAAGTAACGTCAAGAGGTGCTGGTTCTGTAATAGTAAACTGGAATGGTATAAAGCATCCGTTTTCATCCTGGGCGACAACATCGTAAACTCCTGGCTCAAGATCAACAAAAGTATTTTCTATATCAAATTGATTCAAGTTTGGTGTAATGGCGTATTGTATGGTACCTGTACCTCCCGAAACTTCAACCGTTATTGTTCCATCATTCTGCCCCGCACAAGTAACATCCGTGAATTCCTGCCTGTCTATTTGAAGAGGCATAGGTTCAGTGATAATTATCTCATTAGACACCTCAACACAATCCATACTTATTACCCTAACATAATAACTGCCGGCAATTAACATAGAGAAGGTTCCATTTGCTTGTGGACCGGAAATTAGATTGGTTAAAGCTGCATCGCCAAATAATTCATAGGAATAACTACCCAAACCTCCAAACGCCTGAGCGCTAATGGTTGCCGTAGCCTCACCAGTACAATTTATGATCGCAGCACTATCATCTATGACTATTGACAATGGGATAATAGCATCTATAGACACCTGATTGGAAATAGTTGCTTCACAACCAAAAGAATCACGTACATAATATTGATATATTCCAGCCGGAACTGTAAATACATGAGTATTGCCTCCGGACATTGGTGAATAAGCCACACCATCAGTGCTGTATTCGTAAGGTGCGGTTCCACCGATAGCTGATAATTCAATTTGTGCCGGGTTTGTACAGCTAAGAGGCACCAGTTGAATTAATGAACTGGAAACATCTGTTGGCTCAGTAATAGTTATCTGAACTGTTTCTACATCACAATTCCAAGCGTCGGAAACGGTAATGCTGTATATGCCTGCGCCATTGTTATTGAATACAGGGCTGGATTGTACGCCACTACTGAAATCTATTACCGCTCCAGTAGGATCGTAGTAATTTAATTGATATTGATATGTGCCTTCCCCGCCAATAACATTTATTGCAGTTATTGTGGAATTAGTATCACCATAACATACCAGGCTTGTAATGCTGGCGGTAATGTCGGCAGTGATTGGAACTGGCATTACCAAAATTTCGGTATCATTCAGAACACATCCACCATCATCAGTAATTGCAATTGTAAAATTGCCAGCCGAAAGTCCTGTAAACAGGTAACTATTCACATCGGTTATGGTATATACCGCGGCAGTTGTTGTATTTGTCAATACTATATCATAAGGTGCATAACCTCCTTCAGGGTCTACTAAAATTTCACCCTGATCATTGGTACATGTCACATTTGCAAGCTCACTAACCGTAGCTGAAAGCGGCATATCTGGCGAGACAATCGTGATAATATTAGAATCTTCAACACACAAAGGAGCTGCAGTTTCGGTTATTCTCACAAAATAGTTTCCACCGGAAATACCAGGAACAGTTAAAGGATTAGTCGCCGTATCTCCCAGACCTGTTATACCTGTACTAACACCGGCAGCCGTAAAGACCTCATAGCTGTATGCGCCGGTATAGCCTGTAACAATTACTTCAAGAGCGCCATTTGTATCTCCGAAACATACTACAGGTAATGTTGCAGTTGCTATTGCGTCTATCAGATCATATGGGGCAATAGTATATGGTGCAGAATCTACATAACATCCGGTTGCCGTATCGGTGACTCTGAATGTATAGCTTCCCACAGCAGTTAAATCAAATTCTGCTGTAGTGTTTGTAGGTGTTGCCGTTAAGACACCATTAGGATTACCCAATGGCAGCAATTCGTACGAATATGTATTTGCCGGATTTAGATCATCTGTAACAGAGATAGTAATTTCTTCAGGACCGGCGCAAGAAATTGCAGCATCCTGAGAAACAGCTACAGTGAATACATTTAAAGGATTTATAATTACCGCATCTGTTGCCGTACATCCATTTGCATCCTGGGCATAGATTGTTATTGGCTGAACTCCACCAGTGTCAATAATATCAAATATGTTTGACGCCTGGAAATTAACATTATCTATACTATATAAATACGGACTCGTTCCTGTCCCCACTCCAACTGTTGCTGTAATGGTTGCTGTATTAACCGTATTGTTAGGGTTACAATTAAATGCTGTAGCGACCGCAGTTACAGTTAAGATAGCTGGTTCATTTATAACCACAACCTCTGTTAATGAACAACCTCTTTCTGAGACAGCTTCAACTATATATGAGCCAGCTGGCAGACCATTGAAAATAGGACTTGTTTGGGGCCCGGCTATTGGTGTGGCCACCGCATCATAAAGATTATAGTTATAAATTGGATTATCATTTACTCCTGGCGCAGTAGGCTCAAGATTTATAGTAATACTACCATCGCTCAGACCGTTACAAGATACATCAACCACAGTATGTGGATCAAATGTAACAGGAGTTGGTGCATCCAATTCTTGCGTTATGTTTTTGGTACAAACCGGATTAGTAGTGTTCAAATCAGTTACTACAAAAGAATAGGTTCCAGCCTGATTTAATCCTGTGAAAATACCCGTATTATTCACGACTGATGTAATCAGATCCGGGAATGTAACTGTATAATTAAGATTAGCAGAACCCCCGGTAACGGTGATTGTAATTTCTCCATCTGGAGTTACAGTACAATCAATTGGTTTAACCACTGTACTTATTAAGGACATTTCCTCATAAAGCACTTCCGGACCTATAGTTGTGGTACATGACCACTGATCTGTAATTTGAACTTCATAAGAACCAGCACCAAGACCAGAGAATACTGTTGAGGTTTGTGGCGCACCAAAAGGAGCTGCATCTTTTATTAATTGATAGGTATAATTACTTCCTTGTCCGCCAGCTGTTCCAATTACTTCAATTTCTCCCTGAAGATTGGTACAGTTTTCCTGATTAATCTGCAAGGTGGCTGTAATTGGAGCAGGATCTGCAAGAACAATATTGTTCTGGATCATCTCTTCACACCCGCTCGAATCTATTACCCATGCTTCATAAGTACCAACCACAAGATTTTCAAACCTTGGACCAGCAACATAATCACCAGGGCCGGTTGGCGAAACTGTGCCTACATAGTAGGAATAGCCGCCCCATCCGCCAAGAACATCAATAATTTCAATGATTCCATCATTACCAAGACATGTAATTGGTGTTACATTGGTATTAGCGGTAATGGCTGCCGGTGGACCGGCAATGTTGAATAATTGAGTATTGGTACAATTAGGATGGTTATTTTGAAGTACTTCCACAAGATAATCACCTGCAAATAAAGTTATTACAGCAGTTGGTCCGTTTGTGGGACTAGTTCCATTTTTTACTAAAACATCATCAGCGGTATTTGCCGGAGTGCCATTCGTATCATAGATAGTCCAATCAAAAGGCCCCACATAAGTTGCGTCAGTTAATTCTATGGTAACTTCTCCGGTTTCAGTACCAAAACAAATAACATCCTGCAATTTGGTAAGTACTATATTGAAAGTATTCGGATCTGTTATAGTTTCAGTAGCGGTTAAAATACAACCTGTGTCAACGTGTCTTATTAAGAAATTATAAGTGCCAAAATCCAAACCACTAAACACATTTGATGGCTGGTAAGTAGCACCATTGTCTATACTGTATTCAAATTTAGCCGGATTGTTCGTAGTGGAGGTTACAGTTATCGTAATTTCACCATCCATACCCGGATTACAACTAATTGCATTGGTAATTGCCGCACTAGCGATCAATAATTCATCGTATGGTAAAATTATTGCTGTTGTAGATCCAAGACATCCATTACTGTCATAGACATTAATAATATAACTACCACCGATAACATTTGTTTCTATATAGGTAGTATTAGAACCTGTTTGAACTACCACATCATCCCCAAGGGCTGGAGTACCCTGATCATTTATGAATTCATAAATGGCATAAGAGCCGCTTCCACCTGTAATTGAGGTATCATCTACCGTTATAGTAGCATTTTCAGGATTATTTCCTGAAGTACAGCCAAATTCAACAATGGCAGGCGCCGGAACATTCATAATAGCCGGCTCTGTAATGGTAATTGAAAAAATATCTGTGAAACAATCATTAACCCCTGTTCCCCTGACATCATAGGTTCCTGCAGGAACGTTTTCGAAGGTTTTATCATTTAAAACCACACCTACGGGCATTGGAGTTAAGGTATAGGTTAAAGGATTATTACCATTATCTATTTCGATCATAGTTATTGTACCGTCTGCTCCTCCGTTACAGGTAACATCGGTATGTATTTCTGTAAAGCTTGGAAGTATCTCAGAGGGAACATCTACTATAACACTTTGTGTACAGTTGGGGGGTGTTGTACTAATATCATGAATTCGTACATCATAGGCACCTGCTCCGCTTGCTCCTGTCCAAACATAAGGATTGGATGGCAAGGCTATTCTAGCCTGATCAATAGCACCCGGGCCATCAATTTCAAACTCATAATTTCCTGAACCTGAAGTTACCTCTATGGTAATTTCGGCATTGGCTGCCATGCCCGGTTCGCAATCCAATAATGCGGTTTGCATTACTGTAAATTCCAGCGGAGGAATTATCGTAAATGGCTCGGTATCTGCACAACCATTTAAATCACGAACTGATATGTTTTGAGCAGCCCCTGAATTTAATCCAGAAACGAGATATTGGTTACTGCCGTCAAAAACAATATTTTGGAATGGACCTCCATTGATGCTTAACTGATATGGAGCAACACCAGGAACATCAAGAGTTACCTGAACCTCGAACAACCCTTCTGCAACACATTCATCCACTATTATAAGTGAAATATCTGGCGTCGCATCTAATGCTACAGTAACAGGATCGAGTTGTATACAACCATAAGCATCCTTTACATATACAATATAATCTCCCGATTCTACATTCGCCGTAGTACTTGCAATCCAGCCTGGCGATGCTGCAGTAGGAGCGGGTGCTGTATCTAGTAAATACTGGAATTCATATGGCGCGGTACCAAACTGAGGAGTCGCCGTAATAACTCCGGCATTTACATTACAATTGTCATTTATTGGGGATGCTGCTGCAACAGCCAATAAGTTAGAGGATTCGTCAATGGTAAAATTAGAAGAACCAATTGAACAGCCTGCAAATGCTCCATTAACCTCCGTTAGTAAAACATAATATATACCCGGAGGTAAGGTTGCAAAATTTGTTATGCTGACTGGCCCTGCAGGTGGATTTACCAATGAGAAACCTGTAAACCCAGTAGTTAGATTAGACTGTGCATTAAAGATCTCATAGTCCACTTGTGTAGCACCAACATCATAATTATCGAAAGCAAAACTTATATTACCATCGGCAGCCCCTAAACATGTGACATTAGCCTCAACCAATGAGGATAAAGTCATATTTGATGGAGAATTTATTGGTGTTGCCGCGGTTTCAAAATAATAGCAGTTAGTCGTTAAATCATGAACCACGAAGGTGTAAGTTACCCCTGGTATAAGTGATGTAAATGTTGAAGTATCTCCCCCAACTACGTCAGGAGCCTGATATGTAGCAGAATAAGGGAGAATATAGCTATCTAAAATTGCAAACTCATAATTACCGCTACCTACCGCAGATGAAACAGTTACAATTGCAGTACCTCCTGCAGCACAGCTAGCCGTAAGTGTAGACACGTCTATATCCAGATCATTAGGTGGTGATGCAATGATATTTGTAGTTCTTAAAGAACATCCATTTGCATCTACCACATCAACTTCATAGATACCAAATTCAAGGATAGCAAAAGTGTGATCTTCTCCTCCGGCTGTTGTTGGGTAGGAAGCGGAATATCCGTTATTACCTGTTAAGTAATAGGTGTATTCTGCTGTACCTCCAGTTAGGTTTTCTACAGTAATAGACCCCGGATCTGTTCCCGTTGCCGGGTTACAGGTAATAGGGATCAAATTAATATTATAAACAATGGCGTTTGGTTCACTTATAGTTACTGCAAAAGGAAGAGAAACACAGCCCTTAGCATCGGTTATGGTAACTTCATAGTCCCCGGCGGGCAGACCTGTGGTCTGGGTTCCATAATTCGTTGTTGAAATAGTCTCTATAACCTCTATCACATATGGAGGGCTACCTATTGATGTATCAATAACTACATCTAGCATACCTGTACTGTCTCCATTACAAAGAATATGTGTTGGTGTTACTGTTGTAATTACAGGAGTATCTGCCGGGCTTATGATAACTGAATTAGTTATTATAACACAAGCAGCAGGTGCAGTTGTATCAGTTACTCTGAATACATACGTGCCATCCGTGTTGGAACTGAAAACATTCCCAACAAAATTGGTGTTAAAGTAAGTTGTACCCGCATCATTAGACCATTCATAGGAATATGTGCCGGAACCACCACTAGCGTTTATAGTAATAGACGCGGGAGCCAAACAAGTAAGGTCTGCGGTTAAAACCGCGTTGGCTGCAAGCCTTGGGTTAATCGTTACGTTTTGCTGAACTCCAATACAACCAAAAGAATCTTTGACATCTATGGTATAGTTACCTGATGACAGGTTAGCAAAGGTGTAGCTTGTTGCTGTAGATGGCGTAGGTGTTAACCACGGACCACTATTGATGCTGAACTGAAACCCTCCGTTTCCTGGGATCGAAGTTACATCTACCAGTATGGTCGCATCGTTAGCCCCACTGTAACAGGCTGTTGGAGTAGTAGTAAATGTTGGATTCACAGGCGCAACCACTGTAATAGGCGCATCTATTGGGTCCTCGCAGTTATTTGTATCTCGGGCTCTTATGATATAATCTCCGGCAGGAACACTTACGAAATCAACTCCGGCTTGATAGGGAGTAATTATACCACCTACATTATCTTCCAATTGATATTCATAACTTGGCGTTCCTCCAATTGCACTGGCAGTTATCGTAGCCCCTGTATTGTTACAAGTAAACTCCACTGTAATACTTGCAGAAGCAACTAAAGGAGCTGGTTCAGTCAAGGTTTCAGAAAGGGTAACAGTACAAGAATTATCTAAAAAATCCCTGACTTCAATAGTATGTGCACCAGCACTTAAACCGTTAACGGTTACAGGAGAAACTGTTTGTGGAGCTGAAAAAGCACCTCCATTTACAGAATATTCAAACCCATTTATAAGATCGAAGTTTTCAACTTCAAAGGTAATAGTGCCATCAGCCGAAACGTTGCAACTTAGATTGGTAAAATTGGTGATGTTTGCATCAAAGGCATTTCCAGCCACAATAATAGCAGCCGTATCCACCGTACATCCACTACCATAATCTACGGTAATTGGATGACTACCAATGGTCACGTTATTAAAGAGATTAGAAGCTTGCAGCGCTCCTCCGTCTATGCTGTACATATAAGAAGGATCGTTTGGTAATACTGTAATATTACCCGTACCATCACAATTATAGGTAATGGTTGTGCTTAATACTGGCTCAACAGGTAAAGGAGCTATTATAATATCTGGGATTGTTATAGAACAGGAAACCGCATTGGCATCCCTTACTCTTATTGAATAAGTGCCATCTATAAGACCTGTAAAGGTTGTTCCTCCTGGCGTAGATGCCGTCCAGGAACCTCCGTTAAGACTATATTGGTAATCTCCTGAACCTCCCGTTGTGGGAGTTATACTTCCTACGGTTATTTCACCTAATTGAAGACAGGTATATGGCTGTGTTTGAAGAGCTTCTGCTACTAACTGAGAAGGTTCAAGTACATCTATTGAAGCGGTCTCTTCGCAGTTGTTGGCATCTCTTACCCTAATTGGGTATGTTCCTGCGGGAAGGTTTACAAAATTCCCTGTCGCCTGGTACGTAGCCCCGTTATCTATGCTGTATTCATAAGGGCCCATTCCATTGGCAGCAACTATAGTTATGGTTCCATTGCTGTCTCCAAAACATATTGTTGGAGTTGCTGTTGGCGTAATGGTTATAGGCGCATCCTGCACAATAGTTATATCGTACATGGCTTCACAAAATGCTACATTTCCATTGTTATCGCGTACATATACATCATAATCTCCTGCACCCGTTACAGTTATTGGATTTACAATTCCGAAATCGCCTGGAACTGGAGGTACCCCATCGGCAACAATGGCAAAAACAAAATTGCCATCACCACCAGCGGCGCTCACAGTTACATCTGTTGTTGTTCCACAGGCCGTTATATTAGCTGCAGAAGCTGTGACTGTTAATTCTGGATTTATGGTTATAGTATCTGTACCAGTACAGTTATTACCATCAATCACGTCAATGGTATAAGTACCTGGTCCTAAACCTGCAAAAACATTGTTTGTATCATATAAGCCTCCGTTAATTCTGTATTCATAGTTGCCATCACCACCAGATGTTACATTTGCTGTTAATGTTAAACCGGTTAGGTCATCATAACAAACATCATTTGGTACTATGGCTAATACAGGAGGCAATGCGGCATTCAAATCAAATGTTGTGGTAACAACACAACCATTGGCATCGGTAACAGATGCAACATAGGTTCCTAATTGCACAAGACCAGTGAAAGCACCGGTTGCATTAGTCACAATGGTAACGGTATCAGGATAGGTTAAAGAATAATTATAACCTCCCCAACCATCAGCCGCGGTAAGTATTACGCTACCTGGGTCTGTACAAGTGGGCTGAGTTTCACTAGCCGTTAAGGCAAGAGCCGCCGCAGGGGCATTTACCGTAACACTTGCTGTGTCAGTACAGTTTGTATCGTTATCTGTTACTGTAATATCATAAGTTCCCGCAGCCAGATTAGGCAGGGATATTGTTGCGCTTGTTTCTGCTGATCCGCTAAATGCAGATGGTCCGGTTACAGTATAGTCGTATGAAGTGGCGAAGCCCGAAACGGTATATAAAACCTCTCCATCTGTATCGCCAAGACAGGTAATATTGCTTATTAACTGACCTACAACCCCAATAGGAGTTACCGGTGTAATAGTATAACTTTCTTCGTAAGTACAGCCTTTATTGTCTGTTACCCTGAAAGTATATGTGTCAGGAGCGAGACCATCAAAATCGGCTGAACTACCGGAAGTTGAGGTTGCCGCAATTGCCGCAGGGGCAATTATTTCAAAAAGAAATGGAGTGTTGCCATCTACTACTGTTACAGTAACATCTGAAGTTTGCGCCGGGCAATTAGGTGCCGTTGAAACAAAAGTGAGATCAGTAGGTTCGTTTAATGGATCTATAGTTACCGGGTTAGTTACAAAAACACAACCGCTAGCATCTCTTATAGTTATTGTATAAGTTCCATTTGTTAGGTTAGAGAAGGTTTCTGCTCCCGGTCCGGATAGAAAGTTAACACCATCTATACTATATTCATATGTCGCCGCATTACCTCCACTTACACCCTGGGCTTCAATAATTCCATTTTGAAGACACGTATAATCTTGTATTAATACTGCCGTTCCTGTAACAGAATCGACAGGACCACCTATGGTAAATGTTTCCACAAAATCACAGGTATCTACACCATTGGTCTGTGTTAAAGTTAAGCTGTAATTTCCTTGTCCCAGACCTGTAAAAGAACCGGAAGCATTTGTTGTTGTAGACGTGTCGGGGTAGGTTAAGGTATAAGTTATACTATAACCATTGTAATTTGTTACATTAACAGTAAAGGACCCGTCTGCCCCACCGAGGCAGGTTTCATCAACAGCCGTAGTAGTGTATACTACTGCAGGAGCTACTGTGATAGTAGCTGTATTAGATAATGCTGAACAGTTATTCGCATCAACAACCACAAACACATAATCTCCTTCTTCACCATTCGTAAAAGTGAAGTCGCTTAAAACCTGGAATTCAGCAGGTGGAATATCTGTAATATCTGTATAAGTAGTTACTCCATTAAAACTCCAGATCGCATATAAATAGTCCGGGTTAGGAAAACCACCTGAACCTGTTACGGTGATAACACCATCCGTACAATCAATAGGTTTGGTTGTCACTGCGTTTACAGCAAGATCAGTAACGTCATTTATAATTACCTGTTCTGTATAGGAGCAGCCATCATCAGTGGTGACAAGCACATCATAGGTGCCATCGTTTAAGTTTAGAAAAGTATAATTGTTATCAACCGAAGGGCCAAATGTATCAACTGTTGTACCTCCTTGCGATATTTCATAATAATATTGAGGCTCTACATCGAGTGCTGAAATTGAAATTTCACCTAATCCATTACAATCGGTATCCTTTGTAGTTATGTTAACCTGAAAATTACGTTCCAGTACACCTATATCTTCCAATCTAAAAATACAACCGTCAACTACACCTTGCTGACGCATTTCTACTGTGTACGCTCCGTTTGAGAGAATTGTAAAACTTGGCCCATTTAGCGCGCTATATGGCACCAGAATGGCTCCATTAGTGGCATCCAGCAGTTGATATTCATAATCAACAGGCATATTTGTTACGGTAATGTTACCCGGTGATAGACATATCAAATCGGTAACATTGAACTGAGGATCAAGAGGGTTCTTGAATATATTAAAATAAAATCTAGTAAAACACCCGTTTTGATAGTTGATAATCAGCCTGTATTGACCGGCATCTGAAGCAACGAAATTGTTCCCAGTTCCTACGTTGTTCCACCCACATCCGGAATCTTTATTGGCGCAATCTGCAACAGAAGCACCACAACTCGCTTCATCAAGCTGCTCCCACTCTATGCTATCGGCATCCGGAATATTAATTTGTATAAGTTCAGTGTCGTTGAGCCCACACAGAAATATTTTTGGTAATAATTCTCCGTCATTAGGGCAGGTAACCACCTCTCCCTCAACAGTATTTGTGGGATCATTGATTAGAGTAACAATAGGGTTTATCTGGGTGGTTCCAAATAGTTCCACTGTAATAATTTCCTGAAATCCTTTACAAGGGTCAGCAACTATTTTATCTACAATATAAATACCTATATCGTTAATTAAAAGAGTACTTGGATCACCATCAGGGTCTCCGTCGTTTAATAAAGTATCACCCGGATCAATTTGACCATCCAGATTTTCATCCTTATACCAAACGTAAGAATCAAAATTGTCACCTGCATCAAGAAGTAAATCATCACCACAAAGTTGTACTGTTCTGCTGTAATCGCAACTATCAAGATCGTCCAATAAAAAGTTTGTGGCACCCGGAGTTACAAATCCGCAATTATCAAAATCAGAAACACTGGGATCATCAGTAATCTGTGCGTTATTTATTACTCCTTGATAGGTAGAATAGGCCTGATTCGCAATCAAATCGGTACAGGCATCTACAAAATCAAAACAATTCTCAGCTACTTTTACTCTTAATCTTATTTCTGAAAGAGGATCACCTTCCTCAATTAAATTAGGAGGGATACTAAACGAGATTTCGTGTAAAATTGGATCGTAAACATGAGTTACTCCAGGGGGCAACACCAAATCCGATTCTATTACAGTAACATTTGTTGGCAGTACATCTCTTAAAACATAATTAGTGGCATCATCATTACCTATATTCTGAAAACCAAGGACATAATCTAATAACTGACCCAGGTTTACACCTAAACCGGTAATGTCATTACCCGCAATATCCTCGACAGTTTTTTCTACAATAATGTTTGGTTCAATAATCTCAACATTAAAAGAGTTAAAGAAGGGATAGTATTGATCACCACTGGAGGTAAACCTGAAGGTTGCTGCAGTTTCTGCGTTTGGGATTACGGAGTTTGCCGGGTTGTTAAGTAAAAATATATCCGTATCGTAACCAAGTGTGTTGATACTGTTTGGGGTTCTGTTATTAGTAATAGCACCATTAAGTGTGATATTACTATTAAAGAAATTGTTTGCAGGGTTTACGGCATTACTAATAGTTGTAAATCCGGGATTACTGGCAGCTCTTATTCGCATTCTGTCACCAGTAATTCTATTATCTCCTTCTAAAGCTGCTGCTCCTAAATTAGCCCTAACCGGACCCACAGGAATGGTGTTAAAACCACTATAGTTTATATCAACGGAAGGATTGGCACTTCTTACCCTTGCAAAACCATCAAAAGTAGTAATCAGTTTTCCCGATAATGTAGGATTTTCATATACAATAATAAGAGTCCACCCACCTGCTGCACCTCCACCAGGAGATAATGATCCAACAACGGATCGTATGTTTGCAACCGTATAATCCCCTGATGGATCTGCCATAGGGGTAATTAGCGCAGTTACATCGGCGTAACATGCATACGGACTATTTTGTGTAACAGAGGGATCTCCACTGGTGAATCCGTCAAATATAACCTCATCTGCGGTTACATCCACATAGGCTCCTCCCGGAACCATTAGTTTCACCTGGTTAAAATCGTTTTGTCTCCCTGTTCCTAAAGCCTGACCGGCCTGTGCGCTGGGATAAGTAGCTGACCAATATAATCCTGCATAACGAATTAGATTACAGCTTGCTTGTGGAAAGTTAAAAGTTGCTCTACTCGAACTAAAAGTTGTGGCATCACCATCCACATCAATATACTGCATGTTTAGCCAGTCATTGTAGGTGGAAGAGTTTCCGGTGGAATTATATGGGTCTTCCGGCTGGGTACTTCCAGTACCTCCGTTCCTGTTAACAATATTATTGGCTATAAAAGTTAGGTCACCCCTGAGGTTATTCTGGTACCTAACTTCAAAATTGTTGAATTCTTGTGAAATACCTACATAGGAAAAAAGCACCACACAGGCAAAAAGAATTTTTTTAGCAAAGGTTGGTTTCATCTAGGTTATTAAGTTTGGTGTGACACGCATGATCCACATTTTGTCGTCATATGCGTCATTTAGTTTGGAGTAGTAAGATATGAGAGCATTGTTCCAGGATTCGTGTCGTTTTAAATAAACATACCGATAGTTATTTTCGGGATTTATAAAGTAACTGGCACTAAGCCCCTGGGAGTTTAATAATTTTACAAATCGATTGGCGTTTTTAGGGTTTGCAAAGACATTAGCTATAATATAATAACCGGAGCCAACACCATTAATAAATTGACTTTTCGACTTCGGTTCGCTACCTGTTACATTATCCCTGACAACAACATTCTTTTGAAGAACATCTGTGTCATATTCGGACGATTTCTCACGAATTTTATTTGCATTTTCAGCATAGGCCTCGTTGCTATATCGGTTATCAACATTCATAACCCATAGTTCGCCGTTATAGGTTCCATTTAATCCGGATTTGTGCGCGGCCAGCGCCTGCTTCCAGGTATCATATCTCTTCAGATATACATACTTTAATCCGTTTTTAGGATTGTCAATATAATCAGCGTCTAAACCCTGATTATTAAGATTGTCTATGAATTTATTCAAGTAATGTTCGCCTTTGTAAACATTCGCAACCACATAGTATCCATTTTCCACACCATCCAGGTCTCTGAATTTTTGGCCTTTAACATTGTTTCGTTTGGCTTCCTGAATAAATACGTCTGCCTGAGATTTCTTCCTGACTATAGGCTTATACTCAGTAGGTCTTGGCTTCTCAACATTTTCGACAAGTGCTGTTTTGTCATTATTAATAAAATACATTTCCCTGGCCTTTTCTTCGAGATCGGGTCGCTCCCCGTTGGTTTCATTACGCACCATGCGCATAACCATCTCAAATCTTCTTTCAAGATCTTTGTCGCGATTTGTCTCCATAGAGTCTTGTCTGAACATTAGCTCAGCTAGGATCGCATCATTTTCGGCCAGACGACGCTTGAGTTCTGTAATATCCTCCTCATCGGAAGCGAGAGATTCTTCTATAGCCTCTTGCTCTTCTTCAATATTTGCGATTGCTTCTTCGCTTTCTTCTAACATTACCCTGTCTTCAGTAAGGCTAGGTGTGAAAGAGTAAGCAAAAGAAATTTCATGTGTAGTACCAAAGTTGTCAAAACTATTGGATAGACCTTTCTCCATGGTATACCCAAGAGAGAGTCTTTTTCCAAGGTTAAAACCAATTCCGGCTGAAGCTCCATAAAAACTATCATATCCGGCCTGTACCCAACCTAGTTTAGGTAGGTCGAAAATAATATTACCGCCTAAAACAATATCTTCCTGGCCAACTTGTCTTACCCGAGCTAATGGCATCAAACGTGAGTTTTCAAAGACACCAGAGTTATTTTCCAACTTATAAGTATATTGAAAATGAGCTGAGAAGGTTTTGTCCTTAAAGTCTGTAATAGATTCACTTGTTTTCAGGTTATAATCAAAAAGGTTTTCCGCAAAAACACCGAAATCAAACTGGTCATATGAAATGTTAAATCCTGGTTGAAAGGAAAGAAGAGAACTATCTTGAAAACCACTCAACAGCGGATCTATTTCAATAGGGTTAGCTCTGTTTTGATCCAAACCGCTACTGTAATAGGATAAATTTGCTCCAAAGGTGAAATTACTTTTATCGCTTAATTTTACACCATAGGCATAATTGGCTAATACTCCGTAATTACTAACAACTCCCTCCCTCTGTGTATATAGACTTAATCCCAGTCCGGATCTATCGTTAATCCTACCACTGTAACTAAGGAAATATAACTGGTTATTATCATCAAAAGATACCGATTGGTTTCTATGTAAAAGATTGATATATGACAAGTCTTCACGAACCGTTGAGAAAGTCGGGTTTATCAGAAATCTATTAAACTTTAATAGGTTCTGGGAAGGCACATCATAAGAGATAAAAGGATTATCTTCCTGCGCACTTACTTTGGTAAGCGCCATGATGAACAATAACAGGTATGCTAGTTTGAATTTCATTTTACTCTTTAACGAATAATGGTTATGGTGCCTTGTTTTAAAACTTCATTAGAGTCTTTAATCTTATAGAAAAAGACCATGTTTTGCTTAGCAAAATTCATTGAAGTTTCAGGCCAGTTATTTTGATAATTGAATTCATTTAATACTTCCTTACCTGCGCTATTGAAAATGATTACATTCACTTCAGCCTTATTGGAGTAGGAATTAGGAATAATCCACTGATCATTTATTCCGTCACCATTGACGGTTATAACATTCGGTATTTTAAAGTTGTCAAGATATTCCACAGTTAGATCCCTGCTTACTTCACAATTCCCAATACTTGCTATAAGAACATAAGAACCTTCTTCTGTAAATGTTACGGAAGAAGAATTACTCATTTCAGTATTATTAGAATCATACCATCTGTATGAGTCACCACCACTTGCGGTAACTGTTCTGGAGCTACTTTCCGGAAAAACAATTGGACCGGAAGGGTCTAAAGTTATCAATGCAGGATCCAGACCGGATATAACAATTTCATTAGAAGGAAGCGGACAACCGTTTCTGTCTAATATCAATTGGTATGTTCCTGGTTCTGTAGCCGTCAGAGCTATATCGGTAATATTTAGATTTACACCATCTTTAAACCAATCAAAAGATTCACCAGACAAATTCGTGGTGGTGTTTATTGTAATTGGTTCTGCAGGGCCACAACTAATAAGACCGGTACTGTTAATAGTTAAAGTCTCATTTACCAATAGCTGAACAGCGAGGGAGTTTGAAGTTGCGTTATAGGTAGTAATATTACCATCTACTTCGTAATTACCATTTTCAGTAATGTCTGTTAAACTTAAGCTTGCTGAAGTTTCTCCACTTACAGGACTGCCATCTTTTTTCCATTGGTATGTAAATACAGATAGTAGAGAAGCGGTTACATCAGTGACCCCTCCACCCGAGTCAATTGCATTGATGGTCGTTACATCAAGGACAATACTGTTATTAGTACATGCTGCATAAGCAGACGCGTAATCAATTACAATATCAAAAGAAGCCGGAGTAACTACCGTAGTGGTTTCAGAATCTATAGAGGTTGAAGAACATGGTCCTCCGCTTAAGGAAACCCGGGCAAAATATATACCGGTTTCTGTTTCACTTACAGACAAACTGTTGCTTGTTGCCCCTGATACAGGACTACCATCTTTATACCATTGATAAGTGGGAGAAGAAGCGTCAGTTGTAACACTTAATGTTTCGTTTTGTCCTGGCAATACTACTACGTTGGCAGGATTATTTCTGGTTACCGTAAAATTCCCGGCATTAGTGATGGTCACTACTGAGGATCTTTCCACACAGGCTCCTGGACCAAAAATCTCGACTTGATAATCTCCTTCAAACCCTGGGACAGAGGCATCTACAGTATAAATATAATTATTAGATGAAGGAATGGCTGCGCTATCTTTATACCAGGTATATGTTAAACTGGCATTATTTATGTTCGCCTCAAGATTTTCAGTTTCACCAGCGCACAGATCAGTTTTAGTTGGTGTGTTTATAGCTATTCCTAAACTGGCCCCTGTTGTTACATCAATGATGTTTGAAAGGGTATTACCGGATCCGGAGCATGAGCCATAATCAATTTCTACATTATACATTCCTGCCTGTGAAACCGTTATGGATTCGCTTTTTTCTGCTAAAGGCGATCCGCTTCTGTACCAGTTATACTGATAGGTATTTGCATTAGGCAGATTATAAACCTCCAGAGTAATAGAGTTGCCGTTGCAGACTTCAGCTGTACCGTCTCCAAAGTCGGCATTGCCTTGCTGTCTAATTGTAAGACCGGAATTTACATCAATATAATACATAGGATATGCGGCAGATGCCGTTCCAATAACAGCCGGACTTGTGCTTCTAACTCGCATTCTATAACCTTCACCCCTGGTATCGGTTGGGATTGAAAATTGAATGTAGAAGTCAAAATTTGTGTTTTTTGTAGCATCTCTGGTAAGTTCTACCGGACTTGCAAAACTCCCACTCGCATCTGAGAGTTCAAGAATAAATTCATTATCACCGTTAACTAAGGGAGGACTCCATGTGAAATTAACCCAGTAGTCATTAAAAGAACTGGAAGCACACGCCTTATCCCAAGGAGAACTTCCGGGAGGCGGTGTCTGGTTAGGTGCTGCAACAGGAGCATTTAGAACCTGCGCACTGAGTTGCATGCATCCTAACAGAAGTATGGTCAAAAAGAAATACTTGATTTTAAAGGATAGTTTTGCTCTCATAAGTAGTGTAGTTTTGGGGGAACTACAGTTTTACCTCTTACTGGATTTGGGTTTTGGCAAACCGTATGGGCGTTCGTTGTTTTTTTCGTTTTACATGCGTTGTTAAAGCTTTACTCGAATTTACCAGTGTATTCAACAACAAATATGTCATTTAATTATCTGTATAGGAATTTAATGTTGTAGCACCATTTAAATATGTTGTGAAATCGGGTTATTGTATGGTGAGGATCTTTTATTAGTGGTCATACCCTCATTTTTCCTACATTTGTGCTTCAAAATTGAATCCATGAGTGAATCACCTAAATCACTTAATTTTATAGAACATATTATTGAAGAAGACCTGGCTAATGGGTTTCCTTCTAGTGCATTGAGATTTCGGTTTCCACCAGAACCAAATGGCTACTTACACATTGGCCACGCAAGTTCAATTTGCCTTAATTTTGGCCTTGGTCTTCGGTACAATGCCCCTGTAAACCTGAGGTTTGACGATACTAATCCCATAAAAGAAGAACAGGAGTACGTAGACGCCATTAAGCGAGATGTAGAGTGGATGGGATTTGAATGGGATACTGAGCGCTATGCCTCTGATTATTTTCAATCTCTGTTTGATTGGGCCCTGGAGCTTATAGAACAAGGTAAAGCCTATGTAGACAGTCAATCATCAGAAGAAATGGCCAAACAAAAAGGCACTCCTACAGAACCAGGAGTCGATAGCCCGTATAGGGACAGGTCGGTTTCAGAAAATATTGAACTTTTTAAAGGAATGAAAGAGGGTCTTTATGACGAAGGAACCCATGTTCTGCGGGCTAAAATAGATATGTCTTCAGCCAATATGCTAATGCGGGACCCGATTATGTATCGCATCCTGAAACGAGCGCATCACAGAACAAATACCGATTGGTGTATTTATCCTATGTATGACTGGACACATGGGGAGAGTGATTATATAGAACAGGTAACTCACTCACTATGCACTCTTGAGTTTGCTCCACACAGGGAATTGTATGATTGGTTTCTTGACAACGTAACTGATCCAAAAAAAATAAGACCAAAACAACGTGAATTCGCCCGAAGAAACTTTAGTCATACTGTTGTAAGTAAGCGTAAATTACTTCAATTAGTAGAGAAAGGGCTGGTAAATGGTTGGGATGACCCAAGAATGCCCACTATATCGGGACTGCGTAGAAGAGGTTTTACACCTGAGTCTATCCGGAATTTTGCTGAGACCATAGGAATAGCTAAGCGTGAAAATGTTGTGGATGTTTCACTTTTAGAATTTCATATTAGAGAACATCTCAACAAAACATCACCCAGGGTTATGGCCGTTTTGAATCCTTTAAAATTGGTAATAACCAATTATCCTGAGAGCGAAGAAGAATGGCTCAAGGCCGAAAACAATCCCGAAGATGAATCAGCAGGTTTTCGCCAACTTCCTTTTTCTAGAGAATTATATATTGAGAGGGAAGATTTTAGGGAAGAGGCTAACAGAAAATTTTTTAGATTAAAATTAGGTGGAGAAGTTCGTCTTAAAAATGCCTATATCATAAAAGCAGAGAGCTGTACTAAGGATGCAGATGGAAATATTTTGGAAGTTCAATGTACATATGATCCCAAAAGCAAGAGTGGAAGCGGAAGCGAGGAGAGTTTGAGAAAAGTTAAAGGCACCTTACATTGGGTCTCTATTAAGCATGCTTTGCCCGTTGAGGTGAGATTATACGATAGACTCTTTACAGATGAAACACCAGATAGCCATAAGGACAAGGATTTTCTCGAATTCATTAACCCAAATTCGCTGGAGGTTATTACAGCTTATGTTGAACCTAGCCTGAAAGAGGCAAAGATTAACGACCGTTTTCAATTTCAAAGATTGGGATATTTTAATGTTGATGAAGATTCTACCCAGGAAAAAATGGTATTTAACAGAACTGTAACCCTTCGTGATACATGGGCTAAAAAAGAGCATAAGCCCTAGAATAGAGAATACTTATCTGTAAAAATATTACAATTGGTATTATTTATATTAATTGATGAATATTGAGTCAGTTTAAGGGATTCACGCATCAGCCCCATACCTGGCAAAGCCCGATATTTAAATATGCCTATAGAAATGACCTATAGCGGTTTTACCATTTATTGAGGATAGTAAACCAATAATATAGTATCAAAAGAAAAACTCCTTCCAAATTTCTTCCGGAGGGAGTTTTTTAGTTTCTCAATTAGATTACTATGTTTCTTTTTTTGGTTTTTGCTTTTTCATAGATTCACCTATCATATTACTTGCAGTAAAGGATGCTACCATATTATTCAACATATCACTGCCTGCCTGTGGTGAATTTGGCAGTAATATAAGATTAGTATTGGTTTCTTCACCAATAGATTGAAGTGTATCATAATGCTGGGTTACAACAATTAGAGCTGAGGCTTCCTGTGAATTTATTCCTACTTTATTTAATACTTCAACAGATTCTTCAAGACCTCTTGCAATTTCGCGTCTTTGATCTGCAATACCCATGCCCTGTAAACGCTTACTTTCAGCTTCGGCCTTGGCTTTTTCAACTATTAGAATTCTAGCTGCGTCTCCTTCAAACTGTGCTGCAATCTTTTCACGTTCTGAAGCATTAATTCTGTTCATCGCCGCTTTTACCTGGGCATCCGGGTCAATATCGGTTACCAAAGTTTTTATAATATCATACCCATAGTCTAGCATGGCTTGCTGTAATTCAGATTTTACCGCTATAGCAATATCATCTTTCTTTACAAAGACATCATCTAATTTCATTTTAGGAACCTCTGCCCTGACAACATCAAAGACATAAGAAGTAATTTGATCGTGCGGATATTCTAACTTATAGAATGCCTCATAAACTTTTTCTCTAAGAACCACATATTGTACAGAAATTTTCAGCTTTACGAATACATCATCCAAAGTTTTGGTTTCAACGATTACATCTAATTGCTGTATTTTAAGGCCCAGGCGGGCCGATATACGATCTATCATCGGAATTTTCATCTGTAATCCTGAATGTCGGATACTGTGAAACCTTCCAAACCGCTCAACAATCACAGCAGTTTGTTGTTTAACAATGAAAAATGAAGCCATAAGAATAAAAAGTCCTATAAAAATAATAGGTATAAGAAGTAAATTGCCCATAGTGTATAAAATTAAGTTAGTGAATATTATTCGAGAGATGCAGAAGATATGTCGGCTTTTTTAACCATTTGTTACAATTTTTCCACAGCAATTTTAATTCTTTTTAGAGTTTCTTTTTTGCCAACCAATGCCATAATATCAAATAAATGCGGGCCTTTTAAATCCCCGACCATAACTAATCTTAAAGGGGCCATAACTTGTCCGAATGATAATTGCTCTTCACCAATCCATTTTTTAATCATTTCTTCAAGTTCTGAAGAGGAAAAATCTGCCAGGGATTCCAAAAGGGAAGCAATACTATTTAAAAGGTTAGGTGTATTTTCTTTCCATTGCTTTTTAACAACCTTTTCATTATATGAATTTGGAGTCTGAAAGAAGTAGTTGCCCAGCTCCCAAAAGTCCAACACAAAAGATGCGCGTTCTTTTATCAAAGAAATTACGCTGGTTATGTAACCATCATTATTTACAAGATTAAAGTCAAATGTTGTTTCATTATTAAATTTTTCAGCCAGTATAGGTTTAAAGAAGTTTAGTAAAACTACATCATCTTGTACTTGAAGATAATGATGATTATACCATTTGGTCTTATCAGGATCAAATCTGGCACCGGATTTGTGTACCCGACTCAGGTCGAAAGAGTTAATCAACTCATCCAATTCGAAAATTTCCTGCTCAGTACCGGGATTCCATCCCAAAAGAGCTAGAAAATTGACCACTGCTTCTGGAAAGTAACCAGCCTCTTTATATCCTGCCGAATCTCCCCATGAAAGCGGAAATATAGGAAACCCGCCTTTTTCCCCATCACGTTTACTCAATTTACCTTTTCCTTCAGGCTTCATGATTAATGGCAGATGTGCAAATTTAGGGGCCTGCCATCCGAAAGCATCATATAATTGCGTATGCAGGGCCAATGAAGGCAACCATTCTTCGCCGCGGATGACGTGGCTTATCTCCATAAGATGATCGTCAACAATATTAGCCAGATGATAGGTGGGCATACCATCGCTTTTGAACAATACTTTATCATCTAATATGTTGGTATCAATCTTTATATCGCCTCTGATAATGTCAGTTAAATGCAATACTTCATCCTGTTGGTTATAAAAACGGATAACATAATTTTCTTCATTAGCCAGCCTGGTTTGGAGTTCTTCAGGCTTGATTGATAACGAATTATCCAGCTTTAAACGATTATGCCAATTATATATGAAAGTTTTACCCCTGCTCTCATGGTCCTTTCGGTGAGAATTAAGACTCTCTACGGTGTCAAAGGCATAATAAGCCTTTCCACTAGAAATGAGTTGATCGGCGTATTTTTTGTAAAGCAATTTACGTTCGCTTTGTCTGTATGGGCCATGGCCTGATTCTTTTCCCGGACCTTCGTCAAAAGGTATACCACACCAGTTTAAGGCATCTATGATATATTTTTCTGCGCCTTCGACATATCGATTTTGATCAGTATCTTCTATTCTGAGAATGAAATCCCCATTGTTTTGTTTAGCGAAAAGATAATTATACAGGGCAGTCCTAACCCCACCTATGTGTAGTGGACCCGTTGGACTTGGCGCAAACCGAACACGAACTTTTTCAGTCATTTAAATAAAGTTAGTCGACAAAGATAGTTGTTAAAAAAGCACAATAAAACAAATTATAAACTTGCTTCTTTCATTTCATCAGGTATTCTTGGGTTCATTACTCTGAACCATAGTGGAGGTAGAAATGACAGGACCATTGAAGTTGGATAACCAAAGGGCATCTGGGGTGAACTATCATGATAATCCAATATCTGATATTTTTTGGATGATTTAAAATGGTGGTCGCTATGTCTCGTCAATTCATATAACATGATGCGGCCCATTACATGATTACTGTTCCAGGAATGAACTTCACGTACTCGCTCATAACGTCCTGAGGGTAGTTTTTTTCTAATCAAGCCATAATGTTCTATATAATTAACGGTTTCAAGCAGCAAAAAACCTACTAAACCTGCTAAGATTGCATATAGTAAAACTGAAGTACCAAAAAAGTAGTAGATAAGACTCAAGTACACAAACTGGATTAGGGTATACCAGAGCATATCATTATATAAGGAGAAGATACCCCTGTTCTCGGATCGCAGCAATTTTCCCTGAATAACCCAGGCATTTATGTATTGTCGCGTTACTGAGGTTAGCCAAAATGAATATACCGATTGGTTGTATTTTGCTGTTGCAGGATCTTCCTTTGTTGCCGCGTGAAGATGATGCCCATAGTTATGTTCAATGTAGAAGTGCATATATAAAGACGGAAGGAGTAATAGTTTACCCAAAAAGCGTTCGATACCATTTACCCGGTGACCTAGCTCGTGCGCTACATTAATGCCGTTTGTTCCCAGAACAATTCCCGTGGATATAATAATTCCTACTAATTCATAGGTTTCGTACGAGCTGGAGGCAAGTTCATGTAGTGAAAAGTAAAACAGCCCAAAAACTAAAGGAATATTTAAATAAAGTAACCAGTCAAAAAGCTTGTTTTTTAGTCTGGTTTCTCTTTCCTCTCCTTCAAAGTTTGTGGCATTTACGGGAAGCAGTAACTCTAAAGCCGGGATCAGCAAAAATGCATATACCGGAGTGATAAAACTCCAGTATCCCTTAAAGTAAATTCCAATAAAGGCCGAGATTGGAATAGTAAAAGCCGCAAGGTACTTTAAATCTTTCATTCACTACTTTTTAACAAATATTTGAGTCAAAAATCTAGTTTAACAGGTATCTTGGTATTAAATATAGCAGAATTTGAGCAGTTATAACAACATCTTGGACAAACTGAATAAGTTTAGCCGCAAGTATTATACGAAAATGTTAATAAAAGGGGGATTGCTTTTTTTAGCTTTCGGTGTGCTATATTTTATGGTAATACTTGGAATAGAATATTTTTTCTGGCTTAATTCAGAAGGTCGTTTTATTTTGTTTTTACTGTTTTTGATAGTTGAGGCATTCTTACTGTATCATTATATTGCGATTCCAATTTCCTATCTATTAAAACTCAAAAAAGGAATAAGTAATAGAGAAGCTTCAATATTAATCGGTAAACACTTTGGCGAAATTGGGGATAAATTATATAATCTGCTGGATTTAGCTGAGGACAATGACAGGTCTGAACTTTTGTTGGCAAGTATCCAACAGCGTTCAGACAATTTAACAATGGTGCCTTTTACCAGAGCTATAGATCTTAAGGATAGTTTTAAATATCTGAAATATGTAACGATTCCTGTTTTGTCTTTACTTGTACTATGGGTTTCGGGAAATTTTGATTCATTTTTTGGCTCTTATGAACGGGTTATAAATTATGATACGGCTTATGAACCACCTGCTCCTTTTGTTTTCAAACTATTATCGGGGAATTTACAAGTTTTGGAAGACAGTAGCTTTACAGTTCAGGTAGCAACTGAAGGGAAAGTTAGGCCAACAGAAGTTTATATAGTTGTGAATGGAAAGGAGATCTTGCTTCAAAAGGTTAATGATTTATATGAATATACTTTTACCGCTCCTTTAATTACTACGGAATTCTTTTTTAAGGCTAATGAGGTGGATTCTAGGATTTATGAATTGAAATCTTTGAAAACACCATCAATACAATTCTTTGAGATTACTTTAGATTATCCAGCATATACTAAAAGACCTTCAGATATCCTTAAAGGTACGGGAAACGCAACCTTCCCGGAAGGAACAAGAGTAAGCTGGAAACTTGAAGGGCTTAATACGGATAAAGTTCTTTTAATTGGCAAAGACACTACTATTACATTAAATAATGAACAAAAAATATTCTCACTTAGTAAGACGATTTATAATGAGTTTTATTACGCTTTAGCTACTTCAAATAAGAATGTTGCGAACTATGAAAAACTGGATTATCAGTTTCGCGTTATTAAGGATGCTTTTCCTTCAATTTCAGCGAAGAAGGTTACGGACTCCTTAAATCCTAATACGGCTTATTTCATTGGAGAAGCTTCAGATGATTATGAGGTGAGATCAATTAAGTTAATTTGCTATGCAGATACCAATAAAGGTGATAAACAAGTTCTTAGCCTGGGGACGCCGAATGCAAATTATAATCAGTTTTATTACACTTTTCCTACCGGATTAACTCTGGAAGAAGGACGAGCTTATACTTACTATTTTGAAGCGGCAGATAATGATGCAATTCACAGCGGAAAGACTTCTAAAACACAATTGTTTACTACAACGATATACGACAGTAATGAGTTGAAAAACAAGGAATTAGAGGCGCAACAAGCAATAATTAAGGGAATGGATAATTCCTTGGAGAAGTTTAAAGCACAAGAACAAGCGCTGAAGGAAATAAATCGGGAACAAAAAGAAAAGAACAGCCTAAATTTCAATGATCAGATGCAAATAAAGGAATTCTTAAGAAAGCAGCAAGATCAGGAGCAGTTAATGCAAAAGTTCAGTAAGCAATTAAAGGATAATCTTGAATCATCCGACAAAAACGACAAACTTAGTAAAATGCTGAAGGAGCGCCTTGAACGCCAGGAAATAGAGGCTAAGAAAAACGAAAAGCTGCTGGAAGAACTTAATAAGGTAGCAGACAAAATAGACAAGGAGGAATTGTCAAAGAGATTGGAAGAACTGGGTAAGAAACAACAAAACAGTAAAAGAAATTTAGAACAATTGCTAGAATTAACAAAGCGGTATTATGTTACGGAAAAGGCCGCGCAATTGGCTAAGGATTTGGAGAAATTAGCTAAAAAGCAAGATGTATTATCCGATAAGGAAATTGATAAGTTAAGTCCTGATTTACAGAAGGAAATGAATGAGCAGTTCGAAAATCTTGCAAAGGAGCTCGAGGAACTTAAAAAAGACAATAAAGATCTTAAAAAGCCACTTGATCTGAAAATAGATAAGAATAAGGAAGAGGGAATTAAAGATGATCAGGGAGAGGCTTTGGAGGAACTAAATAAACATAAAGGGGAAGAACAATCTGCCAATGATGGCAATCAGGAGGAATCTGCGAATAAAGCAAAACAAAAGCAAAAGGCCGCATCTCAAAAGATGCAGGAAATGAGTGAAGAATTGAGTGCATCAGGCTCTTCTAGTGGTGAATCGACCATTACTGAGGATGCTGAAATGTTACGGCAGATTTTAGATAATTTGGTTACTTTTTCTTTTAAGCAGGAAAAGTTATATGATCAGTTAGAAGGCTCAGACTTTGATATGGCAAATTATTCTGGCAGTGTCAGGAAACAAAAGGAATTACGAAATTTGTTTGAACATATAGATGATAGTTTGTTTGCCTTGTCTTTAAGAAGGGCAGAACTATCCGAGTTTGTAAATGAACAAATAACCGAAGTTTATTATAATATTGACAAGTCACTTGAGAGCATTGCTGATAATAAGATATATCAGGGCGCAGCATATGAACAATATGTTTTAAATGCGTCAAATAGCTTAGCTGATTTTTTAGCTAACCTCCTGGACAATATGCAGCAAAGTATGAAGGCGGGATCTGGATCTGGGAACCCCAACGATGGATTTCAGCTGCCAGACATAATCAAGGGACAGGGTGAACTTAAGGATAAAATGGGTCAGATGGGTGAAACTGGAAAAGGGGGAGGCGAAGGCAAAGAAGGCAAGGGACAAATGCCTGGTCAAAAAGGACAGGAAGGGGAACAAGGCGATAAGGGTAAAGAAGGTGATAAGGGACAAAGCGGGGATACTAAAGAAGGCAAAGGAAATAATGGGGATAAAGGTAAAAATGGAGAAAATGGCGCCGGAGGAGAAGGAGGTATAAGTGAAGAGGAAATGAAGGAAATTTATGAGATTTATAAAGAACAGGAATATCTAAAGCAACAACTGGAAAAGCAACTACAGGATATGATGGAAGCAGGTGATAAATCGCTTGCTCAAAAACTTATTAAGCAAATGGAAGATTTTGAAAAAGACCTTCTAGAGAATGGAATAACCCAAAGAACAAGGAATAGGATGAATTTTATTGAACATCAATTATTAAAGCTGGAAAATGCTGCTTTGAAACAGGATAAGAAGCAGGAGCGAGAGAGTCAGTCTAACACAAAACAGTTTCAAAATCCTGTTTTAACAAGGCCTGATGTACTTGAGAATTATAAAAATGAAATTGAGATTTTAAACAGGCAAGCATTACCTTTGCGGCAAAATTATCAGGAAAGGGTAAGAAGCTATTTTAGAAACGATGATTAATTTTCATTATGAAACTGAGTTTGATTTAGAGGGAGCAAAGAATTATACCAATTGGATTATTGCTATTATTAATAGCGAGAACGCAGATTTAGGGGATTTAAGTTATATTTTTTGCTCAGATGACTATCTTCTTAAATTAAATCAAAAATATTTAAAACATAATTCGTTTACGGATATTATTACATTCGATTATTCTGTACAGAAGGTTATATCTGGTGAAATCTATATTTCAGTAGATCAGATTAGGGAAAATGCAATAAAATTCAATGAAGATTTTAATAAGGAATTACTTCGGGTTATGGCTCATGGAGTATTGCACTTGATAGGCTATAATGATAAAAGCAAAATGGAGAAGGTAGAAATAAGGACTAAGGAGGACGAAAAAATTAATATGTTCCACGTGAAACAATAAGTGAAGAAATGTTTGAAAAGAGTTATGATGTAATTGTTGTTGGGGGTGGTCATGCTGGAGCTGAAGCAGCGGCGGCGGCGGCGAATTTAGGCTCAAAAACATTGCTGGTTACAATGAATTTGCAGACTATTGGACAAATGTCCTGTAATCCTGCTATGGGAGGAATAGCTAAAGGACAAATTGTTAGAGAGATTGATGCGCTGGGCGGGTATAGCGGAATTATTACGGATAAATCGGCTATTCAATTTAAGATGTTGAATAAATCTAAAGGACCTGCCATGTGGAGTCCAAGAGCGCAAAATGACAGAATGCGTTTTGCGGAAGAATGGCGACTTGCTCTAGAGAAGACGCCGTTAGTTGACTTTTACCAGGAGATGGTCAATGGATTGCTTGTTGATGGTGATAGGGTGATAGGTGTCAGAACTTCGTTGGGTGTGGATATTAAATCTAAGGCTGTAGTGCTTACTAATGGCACTTTTTTAAATGGCCTTATACATATAGGGGATAAACAATTTGGAGGCGGCAGAGCGGGTGAAAAGTCAGCAACCGGAATAACAGAGCAATTGACAGATTTTGGATTTGAAAGTGGCCGTATGAAAACTGGTACCCCGCCCAGAGTGGATGGAAGATCTTTAGATTATTCTAAAATGATTTTACAACCAGGGGATTTAAATCCTGAAAAATTTTCATTTTTAGAATCTTGTACATTAAAGGAACAGCGTGATTGTCATATGACGCATACCAATGCCATAGTGCACGAATTATTAAAAGAGGGTTTTGATCGATCACCTATGTTTAATGGCCGAATTAAAAGCATTGGTCCAAGATATTGCCCATCTATAGAGGATAAAATTAATCGGTTCGCTGATAAAGACAGTCATCAGATTTTTGTTGAACCTGAAGGATGGCATACGGTGGAAGTCTATGTGAATGGCTTTTCTACTTCGCTACCGGAAGACATACAGTACAAGGCGCTAAGATCTGTGGTTGGCTTTGAAAGTGTAAAATTCTTTAGACCCGGATATGCTATAGAGTATGATTACTTTCCACCTACTCAGCTGAAACATACCTTAGAAACCAAGCTTGTACAAAACCTATATTTTGCCGGACAGATTAATGGCACTACAGGATATGAAGAAGCAGCATCTCAAGGGATTATGGCCGGCATAAATGCACATTTAAAAATAAATGAGAAAGATCCCTTTATTTTGAAAAGGGATGAGGCTTATATTGGAGTTTTAATAGATGACCTGATAACTAAGGGCACAGAAGAACCTTATAGGATGTTTACTTCAAGGGCAGAATATCGAACCCTGTTACGACAAGATAATGCCGATTTAAGGCTGACCCCAAAGAGTTATGAAATAGGACTTGCAAAAGAAGAGCGTCTTTTTGCAATGAGAGAAAAGGAAAAAAAATCTAATGATTTTATTAAATTTTTCAAAAACACTAGTTTTAATCCGGCCCAGATTAATCCAATTTTGGAGGATGTATCTTCAGCTCCGGTAAAACAGTCTGATAAGATGTTTAAAGTATTTTCCAGACCAGGGGTAACAATGTCTCATATGCTAAAACTGGAAAAGGTTTCGAATTATGTAAATGACAATGACTTAAATAGAGAAGTAATGGAACAGGCTGAAATCCAGGTAAAATATGCAGGATATATAGCTAAAGAAAAAAATAACGCAGACAAACTTCAACGATTGGAAAACATTAAAATTCCCGAAAACTTCGACTATAGTAAATTAAAGTCTCTTTCTCTTGAGGCCAGGGAAAAGCTGTTAAGTATACAACCTAGAACAATTTCTCAGGCTTCCAGAATAAGCGGTGTTTCTCCAAGCGACATAAGTGTGTTGCTTGTATATATGGGAAGATAGAAAAGGATTGTTCCACGTGGAACAAAAACAAAACTATACCATTCGGCATCTAAAATACGGGAGTTCAGTTTCTGCTACTCCAGCATTGATTTGAATTCATCTTAAAATTAAGAACAGAATACTTAAAAGTTTGAAGGTAATCCATAATTAAGGGAGATGCACACAATATAATTTCGTTTTTTCAAGACAAGGTTTTAAACTATCTTCGAAAAGCAATAAGACATTCTAGGCGATACTAATTGAAAATGAAAAGATTTTTAAAGACCAAAGATTTTTCGGTTTCCGGAGAAGAATTCGAATTATTATTGGATACGGAATTAAATATGTTACGAACACACCCGGAGCCGAAGCACCTGGAGAATTATTATAATAGTGAAGCATATATTTCTCATACAGATTCCGCAAAAACTTTAGTCGATAAACTCTATCAACATATTAAAAAGCATAACCTTAGAAAAAAAGTTAGCCTAATTAATAAATATACCACTTCAGATAAAACACTATTGGATATTGGTACGGGTACAGGCTCTTTCCTTGAATCCGCAAAGTATAATGGCTGGGAAACATATGGAATTGAACCCAATAAAAAGGCGAGGGACTTGGCAATAAATAAGGGGTTGGAACTAAAAGAAAACATCGATCTTCTTGAGGAACAAAGTTTTCAGGTTATCACTCTGTGGCATGTTCTTGAACATTTACCTAATTTGGATTTGCAGATAAAAAAAATAGCATCTCTTCTAAATAGTGATGGGACTTTGATCCTTGCAGTTCCAAATTTCCAATCTTATGATGCTAAATATTATAAAGAATATTGGGCGGCTTATGATGTTCCCAGACATCTTTCTCATTTCTCACAATTATCTATAAGAAAGCTTTTTGCTCAAAATGAGATGAGGGTAGTAAAGACAAGGCCCATGATATTCGATTCATTCTATGTCTCTTTACTTTCCGAAAAATATAAACACGGCAAGGGAAATTTTTTAAAAGCATTTTTGGTTGGCCTCAAATCAAATATATGCGCCTGGAAAACAAAAGAGTATTCATCTCTTCTTTATATTCTTAAAAAAGGCTGAAAAGGCGTTTTAAAGCGATTTAAGCTCAAATTATTCAACTCAGTATATTTTGCTTAGGGGTCTTGTAATTTATCAATTATAAGAAGCTAAGTAACTTCAGAAATAATAGATAATACGCATGCATTTTTTAAATTACATAAACAATATCTATTGTTGATTCAATCACCATAGGAACGGTATATATCCTCTTTGAAGAACAGCCAAGCTAATTATTGAATAAAATTCAAATCATTACAAAAACCTTTACTATTTTTGCCAACTAAATTTAAGGAACACATGAAGAAAATAGTTTTAGCGATTTTTTTAATCGTAGCAGTAGGTTGTGAGCAAAATAAAATTGGCTTTGTTGATAACGTAAAATTGATGGATGGTTATCAGGAAAAAATCGATATGGAAGCCAGATATAAGATTAAAACAGAAGCACTAAATAAAAGAAGAGATAGTATTTCTCAGGCATTTCAATTAGAAGCGCAAGCTTTTCAAACCAAAGCTCAAGGCATGCCCCAAACTCAAGCCCAGGAGGAGTATGGTTTGTTGCAACAAAGGGGACAGTTTATGGGCCAACAATTACAGCAGGAAGAACAACAAATGCAATCTGAAGGTCAAATAGAAATGGATAGCTTGATCAGTAAAGTAAAGGGTGAAATTAATGGCTATGGGAAAGGTAATGGCTTTACTTATATCTTAAGTGGCGGAGTTGGTGGCAGTGTGCTATATGGAACCGACACCAAGGATTTTACGCAGGACATTTTAAAAATCCTAAACGAGAAGTACAAGAACTGATATCCAGGCTTTATTTACAAATGAAGTTCTTATAAGAAGATTTCTTTAAAGCTAAAAGAAGGGTTAATCTGGTGTGATAATTTTGATTTTGATTTAAGGCTGTAGTAGAAAAACAAGAAAAATTGCTGGAATAAAATAGATTGCAATGGTTCTTGCCCCATCATAATCTTTAGCGATTCTTTGTCCAAACAATAGCATAAGCAAGGATATACACGACATGATTGCCCCATAAAGCGCAATGGTATCTTCTCCGCTAAAAATTAATTGATATAACCCTATAGCGCATAAAGCGGCTGAAATCATTTCTGTAAGAAGTATGGTAGCCAGCAGGAATGGAACCAGGTCTTTTAGTGGCGTATCCTTAAAATGCCCTTGCAACCAACCCAGATTTCCTTTCCAATCAATTATTTTGTCAATCCCGCTTTGTAAAAAAGTAATTATCAGGAATAGTAAGATTAAAATAGCAGCCGCATTATTCAGCATGTTTTCCATAATATATTTTATATAACAATTTTATTATCAAGTAATTGGAATAGGTTATTATGATTAGGCCGCCGGTTTATGTAATAGACGAGTTAGTCTTATGGATAAATCTGTCAATATAATTTTTGAATTCCCATTGCGCTCTATATGATATATAGCTTCTTCCAATTCGTTTACTATAGATAAAATATTTCTTTCATGAATAAAAGGGGCAAATTTCTCAAGTTGAAAGCCGTCAATATGAATGCGCATGTAGACCAATTCTTTGACATTATAATTCAATAGCATGGCCTGTCTCATTACAGCTAAACAATACTTTAGAAATTTTTTCTGAGTTTCTCTTCCGGTTTTGGCAACCTCTTCACTCCAGAGAATTAATTCATGAATTGCCGCTTTATTACCTTTTGCTTTAAATGCACTGCGTACCCATTGAACAAACCACTTTTCAAAAATTAATTCTTCAGAATCTTTGTTCATAAGATCCATGGCTTTGTTAAAATTCCCATTCGCTTCATGGGCAACTCTTAACGCTTCTTCTCTCATTAGCCCTTTTTCTATCAATGCAGCGGCAATTGCATCTTCAGATAATGGCGGAAAGTGTAATACCTGACATCTGGAACGTATCGTTTGTAAAATCTGTTCTTCGTCTTCTGCAATAAATATGAATACAGTTTTATCCGGAGGCTCTTCAATTAATTTTAGTAGTTTATTTGAAGCAGCGATATTCATAGATTCGGCCATCCAAATAATCATTATTTTATATCCCCCTTCATAGGATTTTAAGGCGAGTTTTTTTACAATATCATGAGCTTCGTCAACTCCAATTTGTCCTTGTTTCTTTTCAATACCAATAAGTTGGTACCAATCAAAAAGATTTCCATAAGGCTGTTCTTTTACAAATTGTCGCCATTCTTGCAAATAATTATTACTAACAGCATGTGATTTTACTTTATCTGAATTGGATACGGGAAATGCGAAGTGTAAATCTGGATGGGATAAAGAAGAACATTTCAGGTTGCATGAATCTTCAATTGGAATGTTCTCACCACCTGAATTCTTACACAATAAATATTGAGCATAAGCCAGAGCGGTTACAAGTGTACCACTACCCTCGGGACCTACAAATAATTGTGCGTGTGGTATGCGCCCTGCATCAGCACTTGACCAAAGATGATTTTTAATATGAGAAAGCCCTAGAATATCCTTAAATAACATACCTTCAAATATAGGACATTTGATTATCTAACAATAAATTATTGGAGCCGCCTTTAACTGAATTGTAATAATCTTTACATTTGACATTCTCAAAACAATTATTCCGAATGAAAACAATAGATGATTTTAATTTTGAAAATAAAAAAGCTTTAGTACGAGTAGATTTTAATGTTCCATTAGATGGGGATTTTAATGTAACGGATGCGAATCGAATTGAGGCAGCCAAACCAACAATAATTAAAATCCTGGAAGACGGGGGAAGCGCGGTACTTATGAGTCATCTTGGGAGACCTAAAGGAGAGCGAAATTCTGCATTATCATTATCCCATATTTGTGATAAAGTATCAGAAGTCTTAGGTGTACAGGTGAAGTTTGTAGATGATTGCGTAGGTGAAAAGGCTGAAAGTGCGGTTGCAGAATTGCAGAGCGGAGAAGTACTTTTACTAGAAAATCTTCGCTTTTATCCTGAAGAAGAAAAAGGAGACACAACTTTTGCAGAACAATTGGCACATTTAGGAGATATTTTTGTCAATGACGCCTTTGGCACAGCCCACAGAGCCCATGCATCTACGACAATAGTGGCAGGTTTTTTTCCTGATAAAAAATGTTTTGGGTACCTGTTGGCAAAAGAAATCAAGGCTATAGGCAAGGTTATGACAACAGGAGAAAAACCTGTTACAGCAATACTTGGAGGCGCCAAAGTCTCCTCAAAAATTACCATTATTAAAAATATCCTGAGTAAAATAAATCACTTGATTATTGGGGGTGGGATGACCTATACTTTTATAAAAGCACAAGGAGGTAAAGTAGGAAATTCCATATGTGAAGATGATAAAATGGATCTTGCACTTTCCATACTTAAGAAAGCTAAAGAATTGGGAGTTCAGGTTCATCTTCCGGTAGATGTCATAGCTGCTGATGACTTTAATAACAATGCAAACACAAAAATTGTGGCTGTTGATGATATCCCTGATGGCTGGCAGGGATTGGATGCCGGACCTAAGACTTTAGAGCTCTTTAAAGAAGTTATACTTTCCTCCAAAACAATACTGTGGAATGGTCCCGTAGGAGTTTTTGAAATGGAGAGCTTTGCAGAAGGCACCATATCTGTTGGTAATTTTATTGATGAAGCCACGAGAAATGGAGCATTTTCATTAGTTGGAGGAGGAGATTCAGTAGCTGCTGTAAAACAATTTGGGTTTGAAGATAAAGTAAGCTATGTATCTACTGGTGGTGGTGCTATGTTGGAAAGCCTGGAAGGCAAATCTCTACCTGGAATTGCGGCAATATTAGAAACAGAAAAGCGTTATCGATAAACGGGTATTTTTGCTTTTTAAAAATAGTTTAAGAAGCATTATTTTAATGTTTCAAAAAAAAATGCGATTTTCGCTTACACCCTACGGCCAAAAATCAGATTTATGACCGCAATTAAAGAAATCATTCTTTACATTTTTCTTCTTGTTTTTGTAGGGCCACTATTGGCTCAAAAACAAGACACACCTCCTATTTCGGAGGCCACATCCTCAATGAATAAATCGACTAAAGAAAAGGTTGAAATAATTCAAAAACCAATTTACCTGGATGCCGCCTTCAAGGAAACCTTGACAAAAAAGGACAATTCAAATGAATCTACCTCGATAAGCGAAGGCTACAACCTTAAGGATAATTCCAAGGCTGCTAAATACGACAGTTTATGGATGAAGGAACTATATGAAAACGCAAGCCTTTATGATGACATGTATAACTATGTCTCAAATCTGGAAACAGACTCCTTAAAACAACTTACTATTGATACTGATCTCTTAAAGGAACGATTGGAATTACTTAATCAGAAAACTCCATTTAATATTGCATATAACCCTTCACTGGAAAGAGTAATTCAGTCTTTTTTGTCGCGGAAGCATGAATTTATGGAACGCATGATTACAGCAAGCCAGTTTTATTTTCCAATGTTTGAACAGGAATTGGACAATTACAATATTCCTTTGGAAATAAAGTATCTCGCAATTGTAGAATCTGCATTAAACCCCAGGGCAAAGTCAAGAGTGGGTGCCACTGGTCTTTGGCAGTTTATGTATAGTACTGGTAAAATGTACGGATTAGATGTAAGCAGTTATGTGGATGAGCGTAGCGACCCCATTAAATCAACTGCAGCGGCATGTAAATATTTATCTAAACTTTATGAAACCTTTGGGGACTGGGATTTAGCTTTGGCTGCTTACAATTCGGGCCCCGGCAATGTAAATAAAGCTATTAGAAGATCGGGTGGTTATACGAACTATTGGAATATAAGGAGGAATCTTCCCAGAGAAACGGCAGGCTACGTACCGGCATTTTTAGCTACTATGTATTTGTTCGAGTATGCGAACGAACATGGAATTAAGCTAAATAAGGCTGAACGTCCTTATTTTGAAACTGATACAGTACATGTTAAAAATCTTATAACTTTTGATCAAATTTCAAAACTGGTCGGTGTAAGTAATGAAGAGCTAAAAGTTCTTAATCCTTCATACAAACTAGATATTATTCCCAGAATAAAAGGTAAAGAATATTTCTTACGTCTGCCAAAAGATGCTATTGGTAAATTTGTAGCCAACGAGGCAGCTATTTATGCATTTGCAGAAAAAGAGAATAAAAGCAAAGAAAGCGCCTTACCGAAATTGGTTACTGCTCAGGACAGAATTCGATATAGGGTCAGAAGCGGGGATTATCTGGGGAGGATAGCTGAGCGTTATGGTGTTGGAGTTAGCCAAATTAAACGATGGAATGGCCTTAGAAGTAATAATTTAAGAATAGGTCAACGACTCACCATATATCCCAGAAAGCCTGTAACCGTGGCTTCTTCAAATAAAAAAGCATCAATAAAATCTACTCCCGCAGTTAGTTTTTCGGGCGATTCTAAAATTCACACCGTAAGAGAAGGCGATTCATTATGGACTATCTCCAGAAAATATCCCGGAATTACTATTGAAAAATTACGACAATGGAACGGTATTAGCGGTAACAATCTACAGCCAGGCACAAAATTGAAACTGTGCGATTGTTCATCCTAAAATGAATTATATGAAATACTTTGGAACGCTATTTATCTCTTTTTTTTTACTAATTTCTTGTAACGACAAAAATAAAAAGACCTACAAACCTGTTTCTGTTGGCGCAATCAATTCGCTCGCTGTGGTAATGGATAATGAACTTTGGGAAGGCAAAGTGGGGGATAAAGTAAGAGAACATTTTGCCGCACCTATAGTAGGGCTTACCTGGAATGAACCTCAATTTTCTATAGAACACATGCCCCTTAAAGTATTTACGGGGATGACACGTCATAGACGTTCCGTTTTATACGTTAGTTTAGATAGCCTGGATTTGGCACATATAAAAACCGATTTGTATGCAACACCTCAAAAGGTTGGTGTAATTAAAGGAAGAACAGAAGAAGAACTCATTAATAATCTGGATGCCGGGTCTGATGAAATCGTAGCTTCTTTTAAAAGCACAGAAATGAAAGAGGCCCAAAAAAGATTTTTACGCTCTCTTAATAAGGACACAATATTGCAGTCCAAATTTGACATTTCTCTTAGGCTGCCATCAATTTATAAGGTGGGTAAAGAAGAAGATAATTTTGTTTGGATAGACCGTGAAATTCCCAAAGGGACTATGAATATAATTGTGTACGCTATGCCCTGGGACAGTTTTGAAAATGATTCTACTTTCGTCAGAGATATTGTAAAGATGAGAGATTCTATTGGTAAAAAGTATATTCCGGGACCAGATATACCCAATAAAACCACCTATATGGTCACGGAGAAGGCATTTGCTCCATACGTTTTCCCAGCGGAGATTTCCGGAAAAAAAGCGGCGGAAGCCAGAGGGATCTGGGAAATTCAAAATTATCCCATGGCAGGTCCTTTTTTGACCTATATTATAAATGACAAGGCAAATAACAGAAAATTGATCCTGGAAGGATTTACTTTTGCGCCTGCAACCAACAAAAGAGACTATATGTTTGAACTTGAAGCCATTCTCAAAACAGTACAGTTTAATTAGGTTTAAATAGCACTAATTTAAAAAGGCCCTGAAAATATATTTTCAGGGCCTTTTAATATTTTATAACTCCGATAATTAGTCAAATGCAAAACCGGTGGCTACTCTAAATATAAAAGCATATACGGTAATGAGGAGCAGAGCAAAACAAAACCAGGAAAATACTTTAAAATATTTATTTAGAAAAATGTTCGTCCAATTTCTAAAAGCTTCTAAGTAGAGCTCTTTAAAAAGTAATATTTTATCCATATAGTGTATTTTTTGAAGTTAATTAATACAAAGATCTATTTATGGATTAGATATGGTATATAAATCGGTTAAAGAGCATAAATATTTGGCGTAAGAACAGCCCGGCTTTCCAGCATCTTTGAAAGGCATGAAATAGGCGTTTAAATGCACGCAGCGCGGCCTTTATTAAAGAACCTGAGAAGTATATAGAAAATAAAAAAGCGCCCGGTTAAGGGCGCTCTTTTGTATTTAGGTTGCTTGGTGTTAATCGAAAGCAAATCCCGTAGCTACTCTAAACAGAAATGCATAAAGCACAATGATAAAAGAAGCAAAACAAAACCAGAAAAATACTTTGAAATAATTTCTAATTATTACGTGGCCAAGATTTTTGAAGGCCTCAGTATAAATTTCTTTAAAAAGTAAAATATGTTTCATAGGTTGGACTTTAAGATGTAAGACTATATTTATAACTAAATTTTCTTTTATTACGTATTTTGGGAAGTAGCTTTGTTGTGAAAGCGCTTCATAGGGTTGTGAAAATCAACAGATTAAAGAGAATCCTTTAAGGAAACGCAGAGGTTTTAAGAACTCGAATGACTATATTTAAACGGAAGTCTTTCGATTAATTATTCCTTTTTAAACTACATCTTTACAATTATGAACTCTGACCGTCTGTTGAGCTGATGCTTGGCTGAACTACACCTAACCGTACCATCACATTCGTTGAGTAATCTTTCTTCTCCATACCCTATAGCGCTTTGTACGCGATCAGGAGAAATTCCCTGTGATATCAGATATTCCCTTGTGGATTTTGCCCTTTTATCTGATAGATACTTATTATAAGCTCTTTTACCCCTGGAATCTGTGTGAGATTCAATTTTAATAACCATGGTTTTATGCTCATTCATTACCTCAACAAGTTTATCCAGTTCATTAGCAGCATCTTTTCTGATATAAAACTTGTCAAAATCAAAGAAGATCATATCTATTTTTAACTTTTTGATCCCATCTTCTAGAATAATTAGTTCTTTAAGTTTTTTCATAGACACATCGGTCTGCACTAACTCATTTTCCTTAGTAAGTACAGATTGCTCATCAATAAAATATGTGCCTTTAACTGTCTTTAAGATATATTTTGTAGAGCTTTCAAGATCCTCGAATACAAAACTTCCATCTTCACCGGTAACTACTTCTTTTAGCTTAATATTATTTTCATCTAAGAGCATTACCAATGCTTCAGGAATTACTTCTCCGGTGACTAATTCAGTTACAACCCCTGCAATTGCGTTTTCGTTTGCTTCTTCAGGAATTAGTCTTTGAAATGAATAAATATCATCATCCCCTTTACCGCCCCTTCGGTTTGATGCAAAAAAGCCTTTTTGAGTTTCTTCATCTACAATGTACGAGAAGTCATCTTTTTTACTGTTTACCGGTTGACCTACGTTCCTTACCTCCAGAAAACCTTCTTCGTCATCATAAGCCACCTCGTATATGTCCAGTCCCCCCAAACCAACATGTCCATCTGAAGAAAAATATAGTTTCTTTTCATTAATAAACGGGAACATCTCCTTTCGTTCGGTGTTAATTTCCGGACCAAGATTTCTGGGCTCGGAAAATTGACCATCACCAAGTACATCAACTACAAAAATATCGGTCATGCCCATACTTCCGGGCATATCGGAAACAAAATACAGTTGTTTTCCATCATGGCTAAGGGCAGGATGGCCCGTAGAAAAATCATCGCTATTAAATGGGAGTTCTTTCCCTTCTGTCCATTCACCATCTATTTTTTTGGACATGTATATTTTTAAATTATTATCTCCGTTTTTGTCTCGTTTTAACTTTTTACCATAATTATTTCTGGTGAAATACATCGTTTCATTGTCCGGGGAAAATGTGACGGATGCTTCATGATATTTGGTATTTATCTTTTTCGAAAATTTAATGGCATCCTTAACTTCCTGTGATTCCTTATTAATTTTAGCTACATATAGATCAAGAAAAGGTTGATTGTTCCATTTATACCGTCTGGTATTTAAAAAAGAAGAATCCATAGCTGACGAAAATACCATCTCGTCTTCATTATAGAACATTGGAGAGAAATCTGAATATTCAGTATTTATTGCCAAATTCGCAATGTTAATTGTTTCCTCTGTATTTAATATATTGTCTAAAACAATTTCATTGGGAGTTGCCCTTGATAAATCTTCCAATGCACGCGAGTTTCCATTTTTCATTTCTCGATCATACAATCGCATCAAACGTTTGGCTCTCGCATACTTCCCGGTACCCTTTGAAGAATTGGCATATTTAAAGATATTCTCTGCGGACATCTCATTTTCATAATTAGTATACAGCTTATCATACCAGTAATAAGCTCTTTCCATATTAGTATTATAATAGTGTGAATCCCCGGCTTTTTCTATTATTTTAAAAGATTGATTATTAGGATCTAGTTCCAATACCCGCTCGTAAAGTTCGGCAGCTTCGGCATACCACATTTTACTGAAGTATAAATCTGCCTTTTGAAGCAGTTTATCATTAGTAAAAATAGAAGACCCTTTTTTTAGTATTCGAGAAGGTGCAAGTGGATTAAAATACTCCGGATTGACTTGATTGGAGGATTCTGAAACAGTTTTCTTATTCTTCTCCAAGGTATGCAATTCTTCTGTAGTTGCTACTTCATTTGGATCAAACACATTCATGATCCACAATTTATCATAATAGTTTCCATTTAGATTAGACTTACAGGCATTTATTGCCTCTTCCCAGTCTTTAGATTCTTTGATATATACATAGTTTAACTTAGTTTCGGGGTGAGTTGCTACTTTGGAAACCAGATTTTTCTTACTTAGTTTTTCCTGGAATGATTTAACATTGTGAACATCCCCAAAAACACCTGCAACTATATAATAGCCATTCTTTAAACCCTTGAATCTGGGAACTATCCTGGCCGCAATTTTATTTTTCTTTGCTGCTTTTATAAAATCTTTTGATGTATTAAGTGAGTTTTCTTTTAATTCGTTTCTTTCAATATCTAACTTCTTATCGATGTGTTCCGAATTACTTCCCTGAACATTCATAATCCAAACCTCGGACTGATATTTCCCATCCATTGCTGTAGAACATGAGTTAATGGCTTCTTTCCAATTCTCGTGCTGGGCAAGGGAAACATAGTTTAATTTACTAACAGGATGCGTAATGATAATGGGATTAAGTCGCTTAAACCTCAATTTTTGAGCAAATTTATTGGCGTTAGCTCGATCTCCGTAAACTCCGGCAATAATGTAGTATCCGTTTTTTGCTGCTGAAAAATCTTCAACTAGTCTTGTAGGGATGCCATATTCTCTTGCCATTCGTTTAAATTCAGCATCAGTATTGGGCGTTGAAGTCTCAACATCACCATTGGCAACTTCAATGTTTGTATTATGATAAGTTATTACATCTGCGGATGTAATTTCGTTTATAGATTCATTCCAATGCGCACTTACCCCAATTGTTGTTAGAAATAGTGTAGCAAGAAGAAGCTGTATTAATTTTGTATTCATGAGTTCAATGGCTTGGGAAATATGACTATCGGCCTTTAGTATTATTTTTGAAATGTTCAGGCTGAGTTTCACCAATATGATTGTTTTAACGACGAAATTAGAGGTATTAATACTCCTGATTTATTTTTTGTTGTGAAAGAGATGTTTTTTGTCGTGTACGATCAACTTATGTATTTCATCGATAAAAAGGAAGGTGGAATATCTATTATATTTTGTGTGGAAAGTACTACAAAATGGCCTGAAACCTTGTATCAAATTGTTTGTTAGGCCAATAAAAAAGGGAAAGTATAAATAAAACGATAGGTATAATATAAAAAAATAATCTTTTCATATCCCATAAAAAAAGGCGCCAGAGATGGCGCCTTTTATCTATTAAGAAATTTCTTAATTATTCTTCTTTCTTCTCCTCAAGCTGATCGTCTTCTTTAGAGGCATCTTTAAATTCTTTAATTCCACTCCCCAAACCTCTCATCAATTCAGGTATTTTTTTGCCCCCGAATAAAAGTAGAACGAGTACGACAACTACTGCTATTTGCCATGGGCCTATTACTAAAAAGGTAGTTAATGATACCATAATTTTATAATTTAATGGATTACAAAGGTACTAAAAAAGTACTTATATTATTGTTAATAGTAACGGGAAGATCTATTTTAAATTGTAAAAGTCAAAAAATGTTTCCAATCCGTAAATTAAACGTAGTCTGAAATATAGAAGACTATAAATTTAAAAGGTATTTACTGCTTAATTCAAATCGAAGTTTATCTTTGTGTTTTATGGCTAAAAAAGGAAAAAAGAGAAAAGAAATTCGGAGAAAGCTTCTTCATAAGTATCGACTGGTGATACTTAATGAAAGTACTTTTGAAGAAAAAATTTCTTTTAAACTTAGCAGACTCAATGTATTTGTTACCGGATCCTTGCTTATTATCGGGCTTATCGGACTAACAACATTACTTATTGCTTTTACACCTTTAAGAGAATATATACCAGGTTATTCTTCAACTAAGCTAAAAAGACAGGCAACAGAATTAACATATAAGACAGATTCTCTGGTTACAGTACTAAATTATACCAATAAGTATTTAAGCAACATTCGAATGGTCCTGCGAGGGGATATTGAAAACAATCAAATTAATAGAGACTCCCTTTTTGAACAATTTAAAATAGACCCCTCAACCGTAGATCTTTCTCCAATCAGAGAGGACTCCATTCTAAGAGCAGAAGTGGCATTAGAAGATAAGTACAATCTTTTTGAAAGCAATAAAGACGGTGAGGGCCTTGTCCTGTTCTCACCAGTTAGCGGTACAATTTCTCAAGAATATGATGCTCAAAACAAACACTATGCAGTAGATATAGTTGCTCTTAGGGATACGCCCGTCAAAGCAGTAGCTGCTGGAACCGTTATTTTTTCTGAATGGACAACTGAAACAGGATATGTCATAATTATGGAGCATAAAGGCGGAATACTTTCAGTCTATAAACACAACGGCTCTTTGAACAAGAACCAGGGAGACTTTGTTAGGGCCGGTGAGGTTATTGCCTCCGTGGGAAATACCGGAGAATTAACTACTGGGCCTCATTTGCATTTTGAGATGTGGAACAATGGTAATCCGGTAAACCCGGCTGATTATATCGATTTTAACTAGAAAGGATGTCTTTAAAATCTTTAGCAGCCAGAATTTTTGCAAAAAACATAGCCCATAAAACAGCCAGGTGGGCCGGTGAACCTTTAAAAAGTCAGGAAAAGGTCTTCAAACATATCATACGAAAAGCTCAAAACACAAAATTTGGAATTGATCATAATTTTAAACAAATAAAGAGCCACTCAGAATTTGTAAATGAAGTTCCAATAAGAGATTATGAAGCTTTGCGGGAGTATGTAGAGCAAGCGGTAGCGGGCAAGGAAAATGTTCTTTGGCCCGGAAAGCCGATCTATTTTGCAAAAACCTCAGGTACCACCTCTGGGGCCAAATATATTCCTATTACTTCCGAATCCATCAAAGAACAGGTTCTTGCCTCAAGGAATGCAATTCTGAATTATATCCATGAAACCGGAAATTCTGATTTTGTTGATGGAAAATGGATATTTCTACAGGGAAGTCCGGTATTACAAGAAAAAAATGGGATTAAATTAGGGAGATTATCGGGCATTTCCGCGCATTACGTGCCTAACTACCTTCAAAAAAACCGTTTGCCCAGCTGGGAAACAAATTGTATTGAGGATTGGGAAACTAAGGTGGAAAAGATTGTGGAGGAAACAATAAATGAAGATATGACTCTGATTGCAGGCATACCTTCATGGGTTCAGATGTATTTTGAAAAATTAAAATCCACAAGCGATAAAAACATAGGAACACTATTCAAAAATTTTAAACTATTTATTTATGGGGGGGTCAATTATGAGCCCTATAGGGCGAAGTTCGAAGAACTTATGGGCCGCAGAGTAGATAGCATAGAATTATTTCCGGCGAGTGAGGGATTTTTTGCGTATCAGAACACTCAAAAGGAAGAGGGAATGTTGTTATTACTGGACTCAGGTATCTTCTATGAATTTGTTAAGGCAGATGAATTTATTGAGGGTCAACCAAGACGACTTACAATCGGTGAAGTAGAATTAAATACGAACTATGTCATGATTATTTCTACCAACGCCGGTCTTTGGGGATACAATCTGGGAGATACCGTTCGGTTTATTTCAACGACGCCTTATAAAATTGTTGTTACGGGCCGCATAAAACACTTTATTTCGGCATTTGGGGAACATGTCATTGCAAAGGAGGTTGAGGTTGCAATGCAAAAAGCCGTCGAGGCGTGTGATGCTTCTATCAATGAGTTTACCGTAGCACCGCAAATTACACCTGAAGAGGATGAACTTCCATACCATGAATGGTTTGTCGAATTTGAACGAAAACCTTCAGATATGTCTAAATTTATTGAGATTCTGGATACAGCTCTTCAAGAACAAAACAGTTACTATTTTGATCTTATTGATGGCAAAATACTACAGCGTTTAAAAATCACCTCTATTAAAAAAAGTGGTTTTCATGAGTTTATGAAATCTATTGGAAAATTAGGAGGTCAAAATAAGGTACAACGTCTTTCTAATGATAGGTCGGTGGCGGATAAGTTGGCAATACAGCGAGAATAAGAACAGTAATTTTGGTTTTAGGATGATGGGTTTAACCCCACAATTAGACTTAATTTCATAGACCCAATTAAATCATAAATTTTAAAATGTAATTTTGCTAAAGTCTATGGAGACAGTTAAAGATAATACCAGAGCACAGGAATCTACAAATGCTATAGAGCGGATGTATATTACTATGCGTCATTTATTCAATAGAGGCTTTTATAAACCTACCGGGGTTTCCGGAGAAACTTTGAGAAACGCCCTTTTATCCTTACATCCTGAGATTTATGGTTCATTGGCTGAGGATAAGGCCGAACTTAATGGGCTTGTCTATGTATTGGAACGATTACCATCCGGAATAGAACAGTGCAGGTATATTAATCTTACCTCAGATGAGGGCTATGGAAAATCACACTTTAAGCCAATTATCCCGCCTAAGAGGAGAAGAAACTGCTACCGAATAGATAGTGAGCAGATGAATATTGAGATTACAAGAGGCCGCTCAGATATTTATGACATCCTTACGCATCTTACTTTTTTGTATATAGAAGCCGATAAGATAAGCCAACGGGTATTAATTGAAGACACAAATAAGACCATTCGTGATTGGAAAAAATTGGAAAAAGCAGCTACCAAAGCCAAACTTACTCAGGAGGAGAAAGAAACTGCATTAATTCATACTGCGAACATCCTTGGAAGATCATTTGTTGAGGTGTTAGAGGTATATGAAAAACTGGCAACAAAGAAAGAACCTGAAAGATTTTTGAAGATCCTATATTGGTTAGGTAAATTATCTATTGAGGAGGAAACTGGTGGCGAGAAAAGAGTGATTACGTTCAGCAGTATGTTAAGGGATCGCCTGGGGCATCATATTCACGGTGAAATATGGGCCAAAACCATAAAGAAAACCTTAAAAAAATACAATTTATTAAAAAGACCAATTCATATCATTAGTGCCAATATGCATAGTGTAGTAAATTCCCTATATGCCAGAAAAGCACTTAGTAAAGAGTTTCCTAAAAATGGATCCCTTGAGATATATGAGGCTTTGAGTTCCACGGATAATATTGCTCTGCGCAATAAAGTAATTGCCATTGCAAAACGAAATGGGATGATTACTTTGGAAGACAGCTCAGGAACAAGTATTGATGTTCAGATATTTGATATGGCTAAATTAGGTCAGGACGCCTGTTGTTATGAACTTAATATGGACCTTCCTGATGATAAAAAACCAGTTATATTTGTAATGGACTATGCCTTTGGGGAACAGGCATATGAGACAATTGATGAACTTTTAAAACCCTATGTTTTAGAAAATGGTGAAAACATCTTTTTAAACGTGGCTTCAATTTCAATAATGGGGAAAGCAGGCATTCTTGAGGGCGGTAAAGGAGATTTAATGATTCCGTCTGCGCATATTTTTGAAGGTACCGCGGATAACTACCCCTTTAATAACGAACTTAGCGCCAGTGATTTTGAGGGAAATGGCTTAAAAGTTCTTGAAGGCACCATGGTAACTGTTTTAGGAACTTCCTTACAAAATAAGGATATCCTAAGATTTTTCCATGAATCTACCTGGCAGGCTATTGGGCTGGAGATGGAAGGAGTGCACTATCAAAAAGCCATTCAGGCCGCATCTAGGATTAGGAAAAGTATCCGGGAAGAGGTTGCGGTAAGATATGCCTATTATGCATCTGATAATCCATTGGAATCCGGCAGTACCTTAGCTTCCGGAGGCCTGGGAACAACAGGGGTAAAACCAACC
>RCNB010000201.1_pt1 | contig 46701 bp, 44 predicted proteins | sample 2041321 | NCBI WGS metagenome assembly RCNB01 (sample SAMN09708232, study PRJNA481090) | Marine sediment metagenome, whole genome shotgun sequencing project.
CTCAAAAAATCTTTCCGTACGCGCTGCTGAGACTTTTATAAAAAAGCTCAAAACAGGAGAAAGTGGAAAGCATCGATCTGGGGCCCTATCATCTGAAGACGTTTACCTTCAGAGTGTGGCAGACGATCTGACCCAACTTTTTGCCACGAAGGTGCGCATTGTACGACGGGGCAAGAAAGGGCGGCTTGAAATCGAGTTTTACGGCAATGAAGACTTGGACCGGCTCGTTTCCCGCTTAAAAACCTCATAGTGCCTCTATATAATAAAATCCTGGAACGGTTTTATCCTCATGTCCGTTCATATCATAATAGACGGTTATAACCTTATCCGGCAATCCGGCGCGTTAAGCGCTATCGAACAAGACAGCCTCGAAGAGGGGCGTGAAGCCCTTGTGGAATGTCTTGTTTCTTATAAAAGGCTCAAACATTATCCCATTACTGTGGTGTTTGATGGTGCAGAGGCTACTAGTAACCTGGGGACAAACAGGAGTCATCATAAGGGGGTCAATATTATCTTTTCCAGGCCAGGTGAATTAGCTGATAGTGTAATCAAGCGCTTGGTAGTGCCGGAAGGTGAACGAGCCTTGGTGGTAACTTCTGATAATGACGTTGCTGATTTTGCGCAAACACATGGAGCAGCCACCATAAGATCTGAGGAATTTGAAGAAAGGATGAAAATGGCCTCGTTGTTGGTTTCACCTCTTTGTGACCCTGGTGAAGAGGAGTCCGTAGGATGGAAACCTACCACAAAGAAAAAAGGGCCATCCCGCCGTCGGTCAAAACGAGAGCGAAAAAACAGGGTAAAAATAAGAAAGTTGTAAAGTCAAAATTTTGACAGCTTAGGGCTCGCGCAAGAATAAGTTCACAGAATTGGCGCTCAGATTTGGGTTAGATTTGTCCGATCCGATTGAGCAAAACCACAGGCATAGCTAGCTATTTCGCGGATTTTGCGAATGAGGCATCGGGCAAAGATAGCCTGAAGCTGAGATGCCAAAATGTGAAGTTGTTTTTGCGCGAGCCCTTACTCCCCCCTGGAAGACTGGATCTTCTCGAGCCTTGCATTATGTGCTTCTACTGCCTTGTTGTAGGCCTGCCTTTTCTCCTCATAATCTTTAATGCGTAGATTAAAATCTGATATCTTTTCAGCGAGTTTTTTTCGTACGGCGGGGGTCAAACGTACTTTTGCCGCTTTATCCAGCTCTTGTCTTTCTACCATCAGGGCCTCATATTCTTGTTGTAACTTTTCTCCCTTCTTCTCAAGTTCCTCTCCCTCAAGCTCCTTTTCATCTTTCTCAGTCAAGCCATCCTTTTCAACGGTAACGACTTCGGCCCCTTGTTTTGTCTTTTTGCTGGTTGGCTCTTGTTGTTCTTCTGCTTTTTCCTTATGTGTCAATTCATGGGAGACTTCCTCATATTCCTTGATTTGCGGCCGTTGGCCATCAGGGACATTTGCCAGGTTATCTGTAAAACGTACCTTTCCGTTTTCATCCACATACTTGTAAAACTCGGCCAAACTCAATGCTGGAACCACTACTATTACTAGTACAACAATCCATTTCATGATTTTCATTTCTTCAACCCTCGGCAACAAAAAAGTTTTGTTAAAAAATATACTTAATTACAACAAAACCCAGAATCAATAATATCACAAATAATACGGCCAGTATATTGAAACGCCTTTCAATAAACGATTGAATCCTTGAGCCGAACATGTATATGAGTCCGCCTACGACAAAAAATCTTGCGGACCTTGAAACCGCGGAGGCAATGAGAAATACCGTAAAATTGATGTGGAAAGCGCCGGCGGTGATGGTAAACACCTTGTAAGGAATTGGGGTGAGTCCAGCAATGCCAACTGCCCAGGCATCATAGGCCTTGTAGAGTTGTTGGATATATTCATATTTGTCATGCAACCCATAAAACCGGATAATCGCCTCTCCTATGCTCACCATGAATTGCCACCCAATAAAATAGCCCAAGCATCCCCCCAATATAGAACCAACAGAACAGACCATGGCGTATTTGAAAGATCTTGTCGGGACAGCAACACATACGGCAATTAAGAGGACATCGGGAGGAATCGGGAAAAAGGAAGATTCACAAAAGGCCAAAATGAACAGTGCCCAGGTCCCATAAGGCGTTTTGGCCCAATGAAGGACCCAGTCGTAAAGCCTTCTTAGCACGGGCTAATCTTCCTCCCAGCCGTGGCTTCCGATGAGCTTTACGAATCGACAACCACCGAGGTTGGTCTTGCGTACACTATCCTCGTCCTTGACTATCTTCGTAAGTGTCTGGGAATGCCTTCCTCCTACTGGAATGACCAAGCGTCCCCCAGTTTCCAACTGCTCAACAAGGACTTCTGGTATTTCAGGGGCACCTGCTGTAATGATTATTGCGTCAAAAGGGGCCTCGTCCGGCCAACCCATGGTTCCATCAGAACATTTTGCCACTACATTGTAATATTTGAGCTGGTCAAGAATCTTTCTAGCCCCGATAAAGAGCTTGCGTATCCGCTCAATGGTATAAACCTGATATGCCAACTCAGCCAAGATCGCCGTTTGGTAACCTGAACCCATCCCGATTTCAAGGACACGATCATCTCTGGTAAGTTCAAGGGTCTGAGTCATTTCAGCTACTATAAACGGCTGAGATATGGTTTGCCCTTCACCTATTGGAAGGGGAAAATCTCCATAGGCCTGATCTTGGAGGGCCTCGCCAACAAAAAGATGTCGCGGGACTTTTCGCATAGCCCCAAGCACTCTTTGGTCCCGGATGCCCCGAGCCTCAATCTGAGTACTTACCATCTTTTCGCGAAGGCGTCTAAATTTCATCTGTGGCAGCCTATTTGTCTTCGAACCCTTCGTAGACCACCCTTTTTGATTTGCGCTTTGGGGCAGGAGGAGACTGGTCAGGATATCCTAGGGGAATAACTGCCGCTAGCGTTTTGTCCTCTATCTCCAGAAACTCATTGATCTGATCAGCCACATGTATAGGGCCAGTCATCCAACAAGCCCCGAGTCCCTCGGCATGAGCCGCCAACAACAAATTCTGGATTGCAGCAGCCACACTTTGAATACTTGTCTCCGGCCTTTCCTTAGTAGCCCTATAATAAGCAAAAACGATTACCGGCGCACCTCCGAGGCGTTTAAAGAACTTCCTTGTAAATTCTGCCACACCTGGTTTATCGGCGAAGACTTCTTTAAGTGCAGGCGCTATATAATCATAGCTCTTGCTTATTATATTAACCAAAGTCTCTTTTCTCTCACCTGTCATCACCAGGAAAAACCAGTTTTGCAGGTTCATCCCGGAAGGCGCCCAGAGGGCCTTTTCCATAACCTTTTTTAGGACCTCTTTGGGAACAGGCTCCGGTTTAAACTTGCGTACGCTCCTGCGGTCCTTGATTGCTTCATATAGATCCATGGCAAACTCCTTTTTGAAAGTTGGGAAAAGCTATCAGAACAGGGATTTTGAGTCAAGGGAAAGGGTTTCGCCGAATCATCGCCCTTTCAGAGGATGTGAGACTTCAGTCACATATTCTAATGCAGTAATGGGAAATCCGGCGCAGCAAGGGAATAATATGTTCTTGTCAATCAAATAGTAATTGCCTTATTTACAACGATTGGCAAATGCTGTGGTATGGATTTTGAATGGCGTAACCCTTAAGATCGTTTTGCTTTGGCTCGAAATAGATTTCGGATTCAACAGCTTAAATCCTTGAGTGGTAATATGCGCATAAGAAAGGTACATATACTGTCAGGTCTTGCAATTCTTCTTTTGTCCCAATTTGGCTCCGCGAGGGCTGCAGAGTTAAGGTATATTAGAATTGGAGAACACAAGGGTTTTACGAGGATCGTATTCGAATTTCGTGGTTCCGCTCTCTTTGAAAACCCTGTCATAGCAAATAAGGGGAAATTTTCTGTGGTCTTTCCCGACACAACTACGACTCTGCCCAGGCAGATACTCGGAGAAACAACTAAACGGGTTAAAGCCATTGAATTTATCAAGAAAAAGGCTAGCTTGGTTGCCAATGTTGTCCTCTCCTTTCCGTATTTCAAGATCAAGTCTTTTTCCCTGTCGGATCCAACGCGCGTAATACTGGATATAAACCGGTCGGATAAACCGCCGAAGAATATTGTGCGCAAGGAACCCCTTTCTAATGGTTCTCCTTTGCGGCCATTGGTAGAAACGCAAGAAAAGGGGGAAAGAATCAGCAATGCCCCCGCCGCCTTGATGCAAAAAAAAGGCACTGCTACGGTAGAATCTACTAAGGCCGCTAGAAAACCTGACGACGTTACCAATAAACACCCATCCGAAAAGGCTGTCCTAAAAACGGCACAGCAAACACCTCAGCAAGTGGCGCCACAAGTGGGAGGAGGTACATCCGGAAAAGGGGTGCAGAAGCCAACGGTACAAGAGACAGCCCCGGTAGCCCTTTCGGAAGAAGGGCAGACCTCTCTTGTTTCTAGTTTCCGTAATCTCCAAATGTACCTGTTGTTAGCACTTACTGTGTTTTCACTAACAATCGTTGCCTTATTGTTCTTTATTGTTTTTGGAAAAAAGCAAAAGCTCGATCAAACAAAAAGCACCGAAGGAATGGATTGGGCCACGCAAGAAAGTATGGCGGAGATAGATACGCAAATTGAAGATGAGCTGAAAAAGATTGGTCAATCCTAATAGTATTGAGGCCCGAATGAAAGACAAAACCGTTACAGCAGATGATTCAACCACAGAAGAAGATCTCGCCCTGGAAGAGTTGGTGGCAGGTAAGGCATCACCTGAAGAAACCCAAAACGAGAAAGCTTCTGAGACAGACGAATCAGCAGATGAAGAGGCTCTTGCACCCGAAGAGCTTGTATCCGGCGAAGGGGACTCAACGGCCAGCGAGGAACAGGATGAAGAAGACCTTGCCCTTGAGGAGCTTGTGGGAGGTGAAAAGGTAACAGGTGGTGATTCCGAAGAAGGGGCCGTTTCTGATATTAACGGCTCCGCAGATGAAGAGGTTCTTGCACCCGAAGAGCTTGTATCGGGCCAAGGAGAATCTGCGGTTGAGCAGCAGGAAGAAGACGACGAAGAGATATTAGCACTTGAAACGCCTGCAGAGACTGAAACGGCGGAAAAGAAACAACTTCACAAAGCTCGCAAGGCACAGAAAAAGAAGAAAAGCAAAAAAACAGCGCCAAACAAAGACACAGAAGACTTAGAGACACTAGATGGCGCCGGACTTTCTAACGAAGAGAAGGATGACCTGGAAAAACTGATAACCGGACTCAAACAAGAACAATCTGCCTCGGGATCACCAGAGGCCATCGAAAACCTCCAGAAGCAACTGAAAATCATGCATAAGCGCGTTGTTCAGTTAGGCAAGATGGTACTCAAGTATGACAGCAAACTAAAGTCTTGTTACGAAGTCATGCGGCTATACCATAAAAAGAGTGAGATTATGAACAAACGTATTGATGCAATTGCTGCCGCCGTAAAGGGTAAGAAGTAAACTGAGGAATTCGTGGTGAATACTTGCGTTGAAACACAAAACAGCATAGTCAAACGTATCATTGAGGGTTCGGTTACCCTCGACTCTGTTGAAGATTTTAAAAATATCATCGAGATCTTTCCAGATGACCCAGGTGTCTACCGTGCCTATGGTGACTTCCTAGTACAAGTCAGGTCCTTTGATGCTGCTACCATTGCCTACAGAAAGGCTTGTCAGCTTTTTGTTGACCTAGGCATGATGTTGCAAGCTGTTGTAGCAAAAATCCTGGAATGGCGTATCAAGAAGCTCGGAACTTCCACTCAACCCTCAAAGCCGTCAAGCTTCAAGAATCACCATTACACAAATTTATTGCGCAGATGACCTATTCTGAAATGATTGCCTTTGTAGTCAAATTGGTGCGACTTCGATTTCCTGACGGGAAAGTAGTAAAAAGCTTTGGGACTACGGAAGATAACATCTATTTCGTCGTTTCCGGGGCCTTGAAAGAAACAACATATCGATCCATAGAAGCAAAGGAGAAGGGTGCCAAAGGGTCAGTTTATGATTTGGTCGAAAATCAGTTTTTCGGCAACATTTATCCTTTTGGACATAACAAGCAGTCCGAGTCAGACGTGGAAACAATTACCCATGTAGAATTAGTAAAAATTTCAAAAAACAGGCTCAGAAAAATCTGCAAGAGCCATCCGAATGTTGAACTTCTTGTAAAGGCCTTGTATGAGGAACAGGCATTATCAGCGGCAAAAGAATCCTCATCTTCTGTACGAAAGACAATCAGACATCAACTTCCCACAAAGGTAAGGATCAAGATCTTTCCTAAAGAGGCTGAAAAGTCCCCTTTGGTTTTTGATGGGGTTACTGAAGATATTTCGTTGGGCGGCACATGTCTTGTCTTGAGTGCTAGTTACCGAATAGACTCACCTACCGAATTGGTTGGGAAAAATGTCAAGCTAGAAATGAGCCTGCCGCAAGCTAAGGAGAATATTAGCATATTGGGCACGGTCGCATGGGGCAAAAAATTATCTCATGAAGGAAAAACAAGTACTGTGGTGGGTATCCAATTTGGGGAAATGAATGATCGTGACCGGACGGTACTGAACGAATATTGTTGCGGAAGTGATGGTGAACAGAACCTGATCTGGAGCTTGTGGGAGTCTTATGTAAAGGACTAGACTCCTGAGCGCCACACTGAAAAGATTTTAAAATGAGAGAAAAACATAAAGACAGCAATGTACGAAAGCCGAAGCTGTGGGCTGTTGGTGGGGGAAAGGGCGGGGTAGGCAAAAGCGTCGTGTGTATCCTGCTGGCCTTTTGGCTGGCTCGTAAAGGCAAACAGACTATACTTGTGGATACGGACCTAGGAGGAGCGAATCTTCACACGCTTTTGGGGATCAAGAGCCCCTCCCGCACGCTGAATGATTTTATTTCAAAGAAATATGATTCTTTGGAAGAGATTTGTATTGAATCGGAGATAGAGAACCTTCGTCTTATTTGTGGCGCCAGTGAAGTTCTTTCCCTAGCAAACCCCCAGTTTGCTCAAAAAGTAAAGATTATTCAGGGCGTACTAAAGCTTGATTGCGACTATGTTATCCTTGATCTGGGAGGAGGGGCATCATTTAATTTCCTTGATTTTTTTCTCGTTTCTCATCAGAAAATTTTAGTTTTAACTCCCCAGCCTACATCGATTCAGAACGCATATGGTTTTATGCGCAATGCGGTTTACCGAAGGCTAACTCAGCTTTCCCGCCAGATGCCCTCTCTTCAGGCACTTGTAAAGACTGCAATGAACCCAAAAAACGAACTCAAGGTTAGAACAATAAAAGAACTTTTTCAGTCAATCCACGATTCAGATGGTGAGAAAGTAATGGAAGGTCTAAAAAAAGAGATTCAAAAAATCGAACCAGCAATAATTACGAATATGACTAGGGATACGAAAGATAAGAATGCCGGCCGCATAGTCCAGCTTGTAGCCGAAAAGTACTTAGCGATACACCCTCAAGATCTAGGAAGTGTGGTTTATGATAAACATCTAGAAAAAATGATTTCCGGCATGATACCACTGACAAGGTTAGATCGTTCGTGTGAGGCCGTTGCCTGCGTTTATGAACTGGCAACAAAACTGATGTAGTATCCATCCATAAATGGCATGTTTTGGTCCAATACGGCGTTCTCCGCGGGTTTGCATCCTCGACGTAGCGCTGCTGCGACTGCGGTGTACTGTTCTCAAGCCGTAAGGCGCAAAACCCTTGTGCGGCCTTGTCTTGGACCAAAATCTACCCTTTCTAAACGGACACTAATGTAGTAATTGATTACCTGAGAGGTATTGTATCTTTGAAGGTATCAAAACAAAAGCGGATAACCCCTTGATTTTTCCGGCTCAAATTGACAAACTTGAAACCTATCCCCCTTTTTCTTACATTTACTGCTTCTGCTTTTAGCTTGATAGGCTCGAGTTCAGTCGGAATCTTTATGATTAATTCAAGGACCTGCCCCACGTTAACGGTGGAAGGTTCTTTGTGATCTACAAAAACCCCTCCTATGCTGATGTCTGTAATCCTGTGAACTCCATCGACCCCCTGTATCCTCACGGGACAGTGAAATTCAAGCCTTGGATGTCGCCTATTGTCTCGTTGGACATCGGCAATCTTCCTGCGAAAGTCTACCTGTGGGCTTTTTGTCTTTTTCTGATCTTCCCGGCTCTTTTCTGTCATCAATATCTCTATCCGTCCTAATTTACAAAACTGTGTAGGCCTCTGAGAAAATAATGTGATTTTCGCAAAAAATCAGCCGCCTGTCAACCTTCACCCTAACAGGAACCTATATTTCAGTTTACTTGTTGTTGACAATGTTTGTGTTCATGATAGGAAAGCAGCAACAGAAAGGGTTTTCTAAGGATTTGGAGTCTAAGATGATTACGCCAGCACAAAGAACCGGCATTGAAGCCTTCCTTGCGGGAGTTTTGGCTCGTTCTGAGAAGCTGTCTTATTACGCATCTTCTAGAGGGTGGGGTTTCATAATGACCTGGGCACATAGAGTGGCAGGCTTGATAATAGTTCTTTACATGTTTTTTCACATTGTAACACTCTCAGGCCTTTATGCTCCTGCCAAATTTGCTTCGAAAATGGACTTTATCCACAACTTCTTTTTCGGCTTTCTTGAATGGGTGCTTGCGATCCCGGTTATATTTCATGCCCTGAACGGTGCGAGATTGATACTCTACGAGTTTTTCCGCGTAAGGGACGATGCGGCTATGATCCGCTGGGTGTTTGTATTGTCCGTGTTATACGTATTCAGCCTGGGAGTCTTTATGTTGATGGGAAATCAACATGTGTCTGTTGGGTTTTTCTGGTTTAACATCTTTATTGTCAGCCTTATCAGTGCTGTTATTGTTTACAGAAAACTATGGCCTACCCGGAACAACGGATTTTGGAAACTTCAACGGATATCAGGTGCTTTTCTCCTGCCGATGGTTTCTGGACACATCTTTTTCATGCATCTAAATTACCAGGCAGGACATGACATAAACACGATTTTAGTCAGGGTTTCTGGTATCGGCATCAAGGCCATAGATTCCGCCTTTGTGATATTAGTCTTTTTTCATGCCGGATTTGGTTTAAACACGATAATCGGTGATTTCGTAGAAAACACTCACTTAAAAACAGTTCTTAAGGTAGTTACAACCGTTGTTATGACTATCTTTGCTTATGCGGGAGCCAAACTTATAATTTGCCTGTGAGGGAGTTTGATTTTGACAAACACACTAAAGATCGATTCTGTACTTAGGCCTGAAGTGCTGGTTATTGGAGCCGGAGGGGCAGGTTTGCGGTGTGCGGCAGCTATATGTGAGAACCGTCCGGGCACAAGCGTTGTTGCTGTAACCAAGGTCCACAGCCCCCAGAAGTCCCATACCTCTACAGCACAGGGTGGCATGGCTGCAGTTGACCCCAATGACCCGATGGACAAGATCGTCTACCATATGTTTGATACATGGAAAGGCTCAGATTGCTCTGCAGATCAGAATATCATAAAAAAAGTCTGTGAATCTGCTTGGGAGCAGATTGTATGGTTAGAAAGACATGGTATGCATTTTAGTCGTACCGAACAAGGACGTATTGCGAAAAGACCCTTTGGGGGCCATATGCTCAATTTTGGCCAAGTCAAGGCCTTTCGCTCATGTTATGAGGCAGACCGCACTGGAAAGGGCATTATGGATACCGTCTGGGGGGAGACCTTGAAATACGGGATAACCTTTCTGAACCAGAGTATAGCCGCAGAACTGCTCTTTGACAACGACCGATGCATAGGTGCAGTTGTTTTTTTGGAACAGAGCGGGAAATTTGTGGTGATTCTGGCCAAAGCCACAATTATGGCTACGGGCGGAAAGACACGCATGTACCAGGTAAGTACTAATTGCAAGCAAAACACAGGTGATGGGTTAGCCCTGGTTTTGCAGGCCGGGTTGCCTGTGATGGATATTGAAGCCGTGCAGTTTCACCCCACTGGAATTGTAGGGCCGGGCATTCTTGCCAGTGAAGCTCTCCGCGGGGAGGGGGCAGTTCTCAGAAACGCTGAGGGTGAACCTTTTATGGAGCGTTATGCTCCCACAGCCAGGGATCTTGCCCCGAGAGATCTGATCTCACGGTGTATTATGAAGGAAATCAGAGAGGGCAGAGGTTGTATTCATCGCGACCACAAACTTCCCCATGTCTGGCTCGATCTCAGACATATACCCGAATATGTTCACAAGACGAGGATTCAGGAGGTTTGCGGATTTTTCCGAAAGTTTGTGGGCGTGGATCCCCAGCATGAGCTTTGTCCTGTAACTCCGACAGCCCACTATCAAATGGGTGGAGTACCAACCAATGAATTCGGTGAGGTCCAAAGGAATGCTCAACAGATAGTTCAGGGTCTATATGCCTGCGGGGAATTTGCCGCAGCCAGCCTACACGGCCATAACCGTCTGGGAACAAATTCCCTGCTAGAACTCATCACCATGGGCAAAGTGGTGGGTGATAAGATAGCAGAATACATAAAGGATGCCGATCCTCCACCAGAAAGCCCCCCCGAAGGCACGGGTTGTGAGATTTTCTCTAGGTTTTCCAGATATTTTGAAGCCAGAGGAAAAGAAAGTTATGCCATTATCCGTGACGAATTGCGCGAGACTATGATGGAAAAGGTGGGTGTTTTTAGAACTGAAAAGGGCCTTTCAGAGACCGTCGATAAGCTCACAGAGCTTAAGTCGAGGGCAGGCCAGATGCAACTACACTCTAGGTCTTTTGTCATGAACCAGGAACTTGTCCAGTTTTGGGAACTGGATCACCTCCTGGAAGTTTCCATGGTAATTGCTCAATGTGCGCTGGCAAGAAAGGAGTCAAGAGGCGGGCACTATCGAGAAGACTATCCGGAAAGAGATCCCGAATTTCATTATCACACCCTTGCCTTTATGCGTGAATATGGCAACGTGAACCTAGACAAGCGTCCTATCGATATGAGTATCTATGAAGCCAAAGGCGAACATTATGAGAAGTTTGGGATTATCGAAAGAAAATATTAGGGGCATGTATTGTAGATTCACATTCGAAGTAGTTGTCAAATAGACAGGCCAGACATATAACTGTGGAGAGATTACTATGTCTAAAGAATATGACATAACACTTAAAATTAGCCGTTATGATCCTGATACTGACCAATCCTGGATCCAGGATTATGAACTCAAAGTAGGTGGCATTTTGCGCTTTGTAGACCTTTTTCGGAAAATTAATGATGAGCAAGATGCAACTTTGGCATGGAGTTCTTCATGCGAACATGCCCAATGTGGTACATGCGGCATGAGGATTAACGGAAAGCCCCTTCTTTCATGCGAACTCCTTGTAGGAATGGCTGTGGAGATGTTTAGAACCAACGCCTTTAAGGTCGAACCACTCACCATAGCCCCTGTAATACGTGACCTTGTAGTAGACCTGGAAAGGGCCTATGATCGAGTTCACGCCGCCAAGCCCTACCTAATTTCCCCTGCTTCCCCTAATCCTCAAGGAGATGAGTTCCGGATACAGCCGCGAGTGCTAGACAGATATGTAGAAGCAACACGGTGCATCAACTGCTTTTGTTGCGCTACAGCCTGTGTAACCCAAAAGAACTACCTGGGTCCGAATGCCATGCTTGTGAACATTGTTCGCCTTATGGACCCGAGGGAAACAGCTAAAAAGGAGAGATTAGATATTCTCTACGGTGAACAAGGCGCTCCGAGGTGCAGAACGGCGCAGGCGTGCAGCTTTGTATGTCCCAAAGAGATCGACATTGCCCATTTCATTGCCTTGGCAAAGGAAGGGGCCATCGGTTAAAACCCTTTCATCACGGTTTTTTGTACGTCGCAACGACGAAAGATGAATCCCGCCTCAGCAGGACGCAGATGAACTTTTTACGAAGTCGTTAAGATTGACCTGGAAAAATTTGTCGATACACAGTTTGCCAAGGAGACAGGGGCAAAATAGCAAACACAATCAGGCGTCGATGGCCTTGGCTTTCAAGCCAAAGCACTTCTTGGCATTCTTGGTAGTATGCTCTGCTATTTCCTCGAGACTCTTTGCCTTCACCTTAGCTACTTCCTCCAGCGTGACTCGGACATGGACAGGTCTTGCCTTTAGCTCCTGATATCTTACAGGGCTGTCAGTTTCGAGCAAAAGGTTTGAAAGGGGAACTGCTTTGATGGCCTTTGCGTGATATGGGTTATAAAGGAGTGCGGGACAGGCAGACATGTAGTAGCCCTCAGCAGCGATCCGGGGAATCAGTTCGACAGGGCCACTATACCAGTGGAAAATCGCTTTTCTCAGGCCTGCCTCCTTGACCATACGAAAAGCTGTCTCGTGCGAATATCGACAATGTAATATTATTGGTTTGTCATGTTTATCGGCTATAGCAATGAGTTTGAGGAATATGGCTTTTTGATGCTTTTTCTTTGTTTTGGCCCTGTAGTCCAGACCCACTTCGCCAAGTGCCACACAGTGTGGCAGTTTTTTGTCAATGTAGGACAGGGTATCATCATCAGCGTTCTGACTTAAGCGCCACGGATGATATCCAACAGCCGGAAAGACAAAGCCGGGATTCTCAGATGCCACTTCTAAGGCCTTCTCGTTGGTTTCAATATCCTGCCCCACAGCCACAATTCCCACAACCCCGCTGCGGCGTGCTTCTTCTACAGCCACCTGTGGATCTGATAACTCTTCAAAATGTGCGTGTGTATCGATGATTGCAGGCAATTGTGTCATCTTTCGTAGATATAGACATGTTCTATGCCAGGTTTTAGAAAAAAGGTGCTCATCTTCACTTTTTCCTGGTTTGGAGAGAAACTGATAACAAACTTTTTCTCAGAATCCAACCGTTGCAGGCTCTTTATGTTTTTAAGCTCAACGGTCGGATTGGCACAAAAAGCAACCGCGATGGTGTCGTCATTGACTAGGCCTGCGATATCCACAGGCCCTTCCGGAAAACTAGGCTTGCGAAGGGCCGGCACAGGTTGATACCCTCGCTCTCTCAAAAAACCATAAAGTACACAGCGAATGGTCTCTTTGACCACTGAATCTTTCAGGTAGGCTTTTGGAATACTTCTGATGGCTTGTAAGATCTCCTTCTTGATTGCTTCTTGTTTCATGGTCCTCCAATTGCTCTTGTGCTCTACCTCAAAAAAGGCTTATTAGTAGAGACTTGATGGACTTTTTGCGAAGTCGTCAGCGTTGGACTAAGTCATTTGCTAGTAACAACGTTTTCTCATATTGACAACCAATACCTGAGACGTTATGGGTGGTCAACCCAAAATCGAGCATTGCCGTGATAAACCCTTGAACAGCCGTCTTTATCAAATCCTTGCGTTTGACAGTGTTCTCGACGATCTTGCCCGTAGAACACACTGCCCTGTTGCCGCCGAAAGGCTTCACCGGCTAGGCCCCCTTTCATGCCTTGGAGAAGTCAAGGAAAGCCTCGCAAAAATCTCTGAAATTCGTACTTTTATGGATTCAGGCGGATCCGTTCCAATGGGTGACTTTGATGACATCCGAAACCATCTTCACACTGCATCCGCAGAGGGTAGCCATCTGGAGCCAGAGGCCTTTCGTCAAATCCATCGAATGCTTAGTCTTTCCCACAATTTCCTTCATTTCCTCAACCAAAACCGCCTGGTGCTTCCCCTCTTGTACAGGATTTCCAAATGGCTCTATACCGACCAAAAGCTAACAAAGGAAATAGACCGGATAATAGATCTACGATCTTTGGAAATACGTGATCGGGCCAGTCCAGTCCTAGCCAATCTGCGTCGCGAAACGAGAAAGGCCCGAGAACAGGCGCGAAGACAACTTGAACGTATTCTTGACTCGTTTGCAAGAAAAGGGATTCTTCAGGAACGCCTTGTCACCATACGCTCAGGACGTTGGGTGCTCCCCGTGAAGGAGACACACAGACATTTAGTCAAGGGCGTTCTGCACGACAAATCTGCAAGTGGAGCCACAGCTTTTCTGGAACCTTTAGAAACGCTCGATCTTAACAACCAAATCCGCCGTCTTGAAACAGAAGAACGCCACGAGATTGAAAGAATCCTCCGTGCCCTGACAGACCTTGTCCGTGAGAATTCTCCTGAACTGGCACAAGGCTTTGACGCCTTGGTCAATCTTGATTGCTTTTACGCGAAGGCTATCGCATCCAAGACCTTCCATCAGCATGCACCGGCCATTAACACGGGCGGGGTTTTGAAAATTAAAAACGGTCGCCACCCACTCCTTTTGCTTAGAAGAGCTTCTTTGTCTGATGTTGTTCCACTGAGTCTTTCAATAGGACAAGACTACAACACTCTCGTTGTTACCGGCCCCAATGCGGGAGGCAAGACTGTAGCACTCAAAACAGTGGGGCTCCTGGCACTCATGGTTTCATGTGGGCTGCATATACCGGCAGATGCAGATTCGGAAGTGCCTTTCTTTGGCCGGATTTTTGCCCACGTTGGAGATGACCAGTCAATTGAAAAAGACCTTTCCACATTCACTGCCCATCTTTACGGTATCAAGGAAATTATTGAAAAGATATCCCCGCAAGATCTGGTGTTGATCGATGAAATAGGTACCGGCACTGACCCACAAGAAGGGGCCGCCCTAGCCATGGCTGTATTGGAACTACTAACAAAACGGGGGGTGATTTCCATAGTAACCACTCACCACGGCACTCTTAAGGCATTTGCCCATGAGACACCTGGTATTGCAAACGGCTCCATGTCCTTTGACAGCCAAACACTCACCCCCACATACGTGTTCCGCGCGGATCTGCCGGGATCGAGTTACGCCCTTGAAATTGCCCGGCGAATCGGTCTTGAAGAAAGTGTTATTACAAGGTCCAAAAGCCTTATTGGAACCCAGTCAAACCGCTTGGAGGACCTACTCCTTGAACTTGAGCAACAAGTTGAACACAACAGGCAGTTGGGAAGGGATCTAAACAAGGAAAGGCTTGTAGTTGATGAATTGGGGAAGCGACTCGAGAGACAGAATGCAAAGCTGGCACGCGAGGCAAGGCAGTCGCGTCAGAAAGCCGCCGAGGAGGCTAGTGCCATTTTAAAACAGGCGAATGCCACTGTCGAAAAGGCCATACGCACAATACGAGAAGAAAGGGCAAGCCAAGATGCCATTCATGGGGCCAGATCACTCATTGAGACGGGAAAGAAATCCGTTAAAAAGGAACTTGAAGCTACAAGATTCGACCAAGACCCACAAAGACAAGACCACCTTATAGGTGAACTCAAACGTGGTAGGCAAGTGTGCTGGAAACGAGGTAACAAGACTGGAACCATTCTTGGCAGTGAGGACGGGGACGGTCGTTTTCTTGTCGCCTTTGATAGCCTGAAAGTCCATGTGCCAAAAGAAGAACTGACTTATGCTCAAGAGAAAGGGACTTCCACGGATCGCACTTCAGGTGTGAAAATCAAGGCACCAGAAAACGTGCAAACAGAAATTGATATTCGTGGGATGCACGTTGAGGAAGCATTGGATATGGTAGACAAGTTTTTGGACGATGTCTTGTTAGCCGGGCTGAAGGAAGTTCGGATCATCCATGGGGTGGGTACCGGTGCCCTTCGTAACAGTCTTATACCCTTTTTGAATCAACACCCCTTGGTTGAAAGCACATTCCAAGGAGGCCCAAATAAAGGAAACCCCGGCATGACGATTGTGGAGATAACAGGTCGTTGAGCCGGCCATGTTTTTTAAAAGCGCAAAATCGTAGTTTTTCAATAACCACGGGTTTTGAGAACTTACACAAAATCTTGCAAAGCTATTGGAGAATACTTTTCCCGCCGCCTACTTTCTTTGCCTGATACATGGCCTCGTCAGCTCGTTTTGTCAGTTCCTTCCACCCTTCTTCCGGCCGATATTGAGTAACACCTACGCTTACAGCAGCCTCGAAGTTGTCCTGTGGACTGTGGGAAAGATCTATGGCACAAATTCCTTCCCTAATTCTTTCCGCTACCGTAACTGCTTCTGTGCCGCGTGTCTCAGGCAAGATCACAGTAAATTCATCGCCACCATATCGGTAGGCCGAATCATTGGTCCGCATACAGCTTTGGATAACCTCGCCAAGCTTGGTTAGCATTGTATCGCCTTCCAGATGGCCATAGGTGTCGTTGTAATACTTGAAATTATCCACATCAAGAAGTAACAACGACAGGGGATGTTGATACCGTATCGCTCGGTCTATCTCGGATTGTATTTGCTTGAAAAAATGTCTCGAATTGTGGAGCTTTGTCAGGTCGTCAGTTATGGTAAGCTCCAAGAGTTGTTCTGCCATTGCTTTGCGTTTTGCAACCAGCGAGCGTTCTCTAAGAACCCGCCTTAATCTGGCAATCAGCTCTTTGGCATGTACCGGCTTCTGCGCAAAATCGCTAGCGCCCTTTTCCAGGGCCTCTTCATAGGAAAAGTCGCCACCATAACCAGTTATAATAATTACGTCAGCCTGATACTTGCTTTTTATGACTTCTGTCAGGACAAGACCGCTTAGTCCCGGCATCCTGATATCGGTAATCACCACATCCGCGCCTTCACGGTCCAAGAAGACTAAGGCCTCTTCTCCGGTTGCAGCCCCAGAAACCTTGTAACCCGCCTCTTTAATAATATCACAAAGAGTAGTCCTTATATCCTCCTCATCATCAACTACAAGAACTTTGGAAGTATGATGGCGTCCGTTGACACTTTTCTGCATTATATATTCCCGATTTGTTGGTTCCGAGTTATTCGGCTTGTAATGCGATCAAATTTGACCTCAGGGTTCTATAAACTCTCGCTGGCCAAGAGTTTATAGCCAGTGCCCATTATTTGATGAGCTATTCGTGGATGGATACTAGCTAACGGCCAAGACAAATTTGGTTGGCAAGGTTTATGGCGGAGAGAGAGGGATTCGAACCCTCGGTGCAGCTTTAACCGCACACTCGCTTAGCAGGCGAGCGCCTTCAGCCAACTCGGCCATCTCTCCTTTTTGATTCCTGGCGGAGGGAGTAGGATTCGAACCCACGTTCCGTCTCCGGAAAACGGTTTTCAAGACCGCCGCCTTCAGCCACTCGGCCATCCCTCCGCAAAAAACTCGAACACCTCGCAATTTTCATCTAAATTATTATCAAGTTATAGACTATTCGTCAAGAAATACTGTTACTGGTTCCCAAAGCCACACTGTTGTCCGCAGTCAGGACATGTCCATGTGATGCCATTGCAACTCATCCCCCAGAGGTTTTCTTTCATGCACCCAGCACATATTTGAAAACCGCAACGACAAACCCAACAAAAGGAGGGCTTCATGTCACATGCCTGGCAGTGGTATTCTTTCTTTTTCCCCCATTTGTGTTTGCGTTGTTTTTGGGTCTGTTTTTCTTGCATATTCCTTAATTCGTGTTAACTGTACTTTAATGGGTAAAATCATCAAAAACAAGAATTTTTGTAACACTTTAGCCTTTTGAAAATGTATCGCTTCATGGGTAGTCATGTTTCAATCCGGCTAAAACTCGGCCTCAAGAGTCCCTAAGTCCCGTTGAGGCCATCTTTGCTAAAAGAACTCCGGGATTTTTTCCTGACATAGACTATCAATGCTGCATGGCGCAGCAACGGAACTAAGGGACTCTAATGACCTCAAACAGTTACCCAGATTGAAACATGACTACCCATGAAGCTTATGCGATTGGTATTTAACAGTGCTAAAATGTTACGAAATTTTGAAAAGTATAGGACTCATCGATTATGAGCGCCAACGAAAAAACAATTTTTCTTATTGACGGAAGCGGTTACATCTATCGAGCCTATCATGCAATGCGGCATCTTTCCACAAGCCAGGGCCTACCTACCAATGCTACATACGTTTTTACAAACATGCTCTTAAAGCTCCTTTCTGAAAAAGCCCCAAAATACATGTTGATGGCCTTTGATGTCAAGGGCCCTACTTTTCGTCACAAAATGTATCCAGCCTATAAGGCGAACCGGCCACCTATGCCGGAAAATCTTATCGCCCAGATACCGTATATCAAGAAGGTGGTCAAGGCGATGAATATCGCATCGTTGGAACTCCCAGGCTATGAAGCTGATGATATTATCGGAACTGTCGCCAAGGCCGCGCAGGAAAAGGGCTTTAGAGTGATAATTGTCACTGGCGATAAGGATTTTAAACAGTTGGTTTCATCCAAGACGACAATATGGGATCCGATGAAGGATCGTGCCACTGACTATAATGTACTGAAAGATAATTTCGGCCTTGAACCTTCGCAGTGGATTGACGTGATGGGGCTTGCCGGCGACACCTCAGACAATATTCCAGGTGTGCCCGGTATTGGTGAGAAGACAGCTATCAAATTGATCAATACCTTTGGGAATATGGAAGCACTTTTTGAAAACCTCCACAAGATAACGAAGAAAAAACTCCATGAAAATCTTGACAAGCACCATGACCAGGCAATGCTGAGCCGCCAACTTGTTGTTATTGATACTAAAGTGCCCTTGTCGCTAGATGTGAAATCATTCAAGATGTCAGGGCCTGACAAGAAGATATTGGCCCATCTTTTTAAGGACCTGGAGTTTCGCAGGCTGCAGAAACAGTTTCCCATTGAAAGAGACCTTAGCAACAAAAAATACAAGGCCATTATGGACGAGCAGGCCCTAACGAACCTTATCCAAGAGTTAAAAAACTCCAAAGTCTTTTCTCTTGACCTTGAGACTACCAGTAAAAACCCGATGACGGCGGAGATTGTAGGCCTTTCGTTTTCCTGCCGATCTAACGAGGCCAGCTATATCCCCCTGCGCCATACCAATGGCACAGATCAGCTTGGGCTAAACTCTACCCTTGCTCAATTGAAGCCCCTGCTGGAAGACCCTCATTTGGCCAAGGGGGGACAAAATATCAAATACGACTGGATTGTTCTTCAACGCGCCGGCATTAGGCTGGCAGGAGTTGTTTTTGATACAATGGTAGCATCCTATCTCTTGGACCCTGCCAGCCGGACTCACAACTTGGGGCAAATAGCAGCTGAATACCTTGATCACAGAATGATATCTTATAAGGAGACCACCGGTAACGGCAAGAAGGGCTTTGAGGATGTTTCCATCGAAGACGCTGTGCCTTATGCGTGTGAGGATGCCGATATCACCTTGATGGCTCATAAGATTTTTAAACCCAAGCTGGAACAAGGTGGTCTTAAAAACCTTTATGAAAAGGTGGAAATACCCCTTATACCAGTACTTGTAGACATGCAAATGACAGGCGTGTGTGTCGACAAAGATCAGCTCGAAGAAATCTCAAAAGACTTTGGGTATAAACTTAACCAAATAGAAAAAAGAATATATGCTGTAGCTGGGGAAGAATTCAACATTCAGTCCCATCAGCAACTGGGACGTATTCTCTTTGAAAAACTAAAACTTCCGATTCAAAAGAAGACCAAAAAGAAAAAGGGCTATTCCACTGATCTTGAGGTGCTAACAGCACTTTCCGCACAACACGAACTCCCCGACATGGTGTTACAGTACCGCTTGCTTGCCAAACTCAAGTCTACATATGCAGATGCCCTTGTTAATCTCGTTCATCCCAAAACAGGCCGTATACATACCTCGTATAATCAAACAGTCACATCTACAGGCCGATTGAGCAGTAGTGAACCGAATCTTCAAAATATCCCAATACGCACCGAAGAAGGACGAAAGATTCGCACAGCCTTCATCCCCCAAAAGGGTTGGCTCATATTCTCGGCTGATTATTCTCAAATAGAACTTAGAATACTTGCCCATTATTCGCGGGACCCGATTCTTGTAGAGGCCTTCAAGAACGACCAAGATATCCATACCCGTACGGCCACTGAAGTGTTTCAGCTATTTCCATCCATGATTACACCCGACATGCGACGTCAGGCAAAGGTTATCAATTTTGGCATTATATATGGAATGGGACCATTTAGGCTTGCCAAGGAGTTAGGTATCAGCCAAAAAATGGCCAAGACTTACATTGAATACTATTTTGCCAGATACAAGGGCGTCAAGCACTTCATAGACAAAACCATCGAGCAAGCGAGAGAGAGCGGCTTCATAAAAACGTTGCTTGAGCGTCATCGCTGGCTACCGGATATCTCGAGTGCTAATCGCACCGCTCGCGAGTTCGCCGAACGTACCGCTGTTAATACCCCTCTTCAGGGTACTGCTGCCGATCTCATCAAGATTGCCATGATCCGGATACCACAAGCCCTCAAGGAAGGCGGGCTTCGGACAAAGATGCTTCTGCAGGTCCATGATGAACTTGTCTTTGAATGCCCCCCAGAGGAAAAAGAACGTGCAACAAAGCTTGTTGAATCAATTATGGAAGGGGTCTATGAATTGGAAGTACCTCTTAAAGTAAACATCAACGTGGGGCACAATTGGGCAGATGCACATTGACGACTTCGTAAAAAGTCCATCTGCGGCGTTGCGTTTCATCTTTCATCATTGCGACGTACGATAATTACGCCTCATTCCTCAATATAGCGCCACTGAAGTGGCTTGAAAACAGTACGCGCGTCTTGCATCTGGAGCTTTTTACTGTATCGTCTGTTTTTGGACTTTTTATTAGTCCATGTACATTGATGGATTCAGGATTCACTTGCCTCACCGTCATATTCGAGTACGGCTTCTTTAATAGTCCTGTATACGCCCTTAAACGTTTCGTCAAAAGAGGTGGGAGAAACACGACCCACTTCTATAAACTTTGCCATAATCTCTTTTGCTATTTTCAGAACCTGTTCATCAAGTGTTTTCATATAAGCCTTCAGGACTTTCTCCGCACGTCATCTCTCATCCGCCGAAAGCAAGACTCACGAACCTGAGTAGTTTATGAGTCAAAGTGCGTTTTTATTTTTCTCGGCAGACTTTGCCTGGTCACCGACTCGGCAAGCATCTTTCAGTCAGGTGGAAATTCCAAACTTAGGCAGGATATAGATCTGCAGAAGCAGCCAGACAAGAAATATGGCCAGTATGATGAATAATTCCGACATAGCCTTTTCCTTTAGCCGACGGCCAAAATAGGTTATGCTCAAGAAAAACCTGCGGGTGGTGTCCCACAAGAAGACTGAGAAGCACCTAAATTACCGGCCTTATTACTTGAAGAAAATATTGACAACAGCCGCTTGGCGTTAGATGCTTTGCACTTAGGGCATCTTGCCGGATCTCGGTCATTTGGAAAGACAATTTCTTCAAACTCTAGGCCGCATTTTGGACACCGGAATTCGTACAATGGCATTTGCTTTCTCCTTGGTGCTTTTACCTTGTTTAACTATTAATCATTTAGTCTTAGATTGCAAGGCCTTTTGCATGAATAAACAACAGTTCCTTAGAGAGTCATTAGAATGATTAAAAGATTTCTGCCTTGGATTATTGGTGCAGTTTATATTATCTGCCCTTACGACATACTGCCGGATTTTTTCGTTGGCCCTGGATGGTTGGATGATCTTGCGGTATTAGGGTTAATATTGTGGTGGAATTCCAAAAGAAAAAGGGGTTACCAAAAAGGCACCGCTTCAGGTAATACTGGTAGGGCCAAGGAATCTCCTAAAGGATATCGTGCTGACGAGAAAGACCCGTATGAGATACTAGGCCTTAAACGTGATGCCTCCGCGAAAGAAGTCAAGGTTGCATACAAGAAACTTGTGGCGCAATATCATCCTGACAAGGTCCAGCACCTGGGGCCGGAATTTCAGCAACTTGCCCAGGAAAAATTCATAACTATTCAGAAGGCCTACGACAGACTCGTAAAATAGCAAGGCAAACTTGACGACTTTTTACGAAACCATCGAACTTGTTTACAGTTTTCGTTTATGTGTTCGAAAATCTGACAGCTTTTTTTGTTCTGTGTTATATGTGACCGCGTGAGGGCAAATGTCATTTATTGCAAAGCGTAAAGATACCAGGCAGATATCAATCGGAGATGTGAAAATAGGCGGTGGTGCTCAGATATTGGTCCAGTCTATGACGAACACCTTCACTCATGATATCAACGCTACTGTAGCACAGATACATCGTTTGGAGGGCGCAGGCTGCGAACTTGTGCGTGTGGCGGTGCCAGATGATGCGGCTGCAAAGGCAATAGCATCCATTAAGGCTCAGATCTCCGTTCCCCTAATTGCAGATATTCATTTTGATCATCGTTTGGCAATTGGGGCTATAAAGGCCGGGGCAGACGCCCTTCGAATTAATCCGGGCAATATTGGTTCAACTGAAAAGATCGGGAAAATAGCTAAATTAGTGCGGCAACGGGGTATTGCCCTTCGAGTGGGTGTTAATGCGGGTTCCCTTGAAAAAGATTTGTTTAAAAAATTCGGCGCTGCCACTCCTGAGGCAATGGTTGAAAGCGTTCTACGACATGTAAAGCTTTTAGAATCCCTAGATGTCTACAACATGAAGCTTTCCATAAAGGCATCAGATGTCGCTCGGACTGTTGAGGCATACAGGCTCCTGGCATCTTGTACCGATCTCCCGCTTCACGTGGGGGTAACCGAGGCAGGAAGTCTGGTTTGTGGGACGGTTAAATCTGCCCTGGGCATTGGGATGCTTCTTGCTGAAGGAATAGGAGACACGATTCGTGTTTCCTTGACGGGAGATCCTGTAGATGAAGTGCGAGTCGGCTTCGAGATTCTAAAGGCCTTAAAGATCCGACAACGTGGTCCCGATATTGTTTCCTGTCCTACGTGCGGAAGGTGTAATATTGACCTCGTGGAAATAGTAAACAAGGTGGAATCAGCGCTACTAACGAAAACTACCCAGGTCCAGTTGGCTATCATGGGATGCGTAGTTAACGGACCCGGGGAAGCCCGGGAAGCAGACATAGGTATTGCCGGAGGGAGAGGACACGGCGTATTGTTCAAAAGGGGCAAGGTTGTGCGTAAAGTATCGGAAGACGAATTGGTTGACACCCTGCTTGAGGAAGTAGAGAAGTATGAAGCGGGCTATTAGGAGAGTTTTTTAGATGAAAACAGAAAAGACAGCTATCTCGCCAAAAAGGCATGAAGACTATCCGGAATGGTATCAGCAGGTGATCAAGATGTCAGATCTGGCAGAGAGTTCGCCAGTAAGGGGATGTATGGTCATTAAACCGTGGGGTTATGCCCTGTGGGAAAATATCAGAGAGATTTTGGATGGTATGTTCAAAGAAACAGGGGTCAAAAATGCCTATTTCCCCATGTTTATACCGAAGCGATTCTTGGAAAAAGAAGCAGAACATGTTGAGGGTTTTGCTAAAGAATGTGCTGTAGTAACCCACCACCGTTTGGAGGCAACCGAAGATGGGCGTCTTGTCCCGGCCGGCAAACTTGAAGAACCATTGGTAGTAAGACCGACGTCAGAGACAATCATAGGAGAATCATTTTCAAGGTGGGTTTCAAGTCACCGTGATCTTCCCTTGCTTATTAATCAATGGTGCAATGTGGTAAGATGGGAGATGAGACCCCGTATCTTTCTGAGAACAAGTGAGTTCCTTTGGCAAGAGGGCCATACCGCTCATGCCGGTCGAAGAGAGGCTATGGAAAGAACTCTTCAGATGCTCAACATCTACGAAGAACTTGTCCAAAATCATCTTGCCATTCCTGTTATTAAAGGGGAAAAAACAGAGTCTGAGCGATTCCCGGGTGCAGTTAATACCTTTACCTTGGAAGCTATGATGCAGGATCGAAAGGCACTGCAGGCCGGGACATCCCATTTCTTAGGCAAAAACTTTGCAAGGGCCTCAGATATCAAGTACCAATCAGTGGAAGAAAAGCAGGAGTATGCCTGGACTACATCGTGGGGTGTATCTACACGCCTGATTGGTGCCATGATAATGGCCCACAGCGATGACAATGGCTTGATTCTGCCTCCTATGATTGCTTCTGCTCATGTAGTTCTTATGCCAATTATCAAAAAACCAGAGGACAAGAGTCCTGTAATGGACTATACTCACGGCCTAGCCCAAGAGTTGAAAAGACTAGAGTATAACAGCCGCAACATCAAGGTGGAAATCGACGACAGGCAAACAGGTGGAAAGGGATGGGACTGGATTAAGAAGGGAATTCCTCTCCGGGTGGAAATAGGTCCCAGGGATATTGCCAAAGACTCCGTATTTATAGGCCGGAGAGACAAGGGCCCAAGAGAAAAGGAGTCGATACCACGGAGCGGGTTTGTAAGCACTGTGGTTTCTATCCTGAATGAGATTCAAAAAAACCTCTTTGACAGAGCCTTGCAATTGAGGGAAGACAATACAACACAAATTGATCTTAGGGATGATTTTTACGCATTTTTCACACCCAAGGATTTGGAAAAGTCTGAGATCCATGGTGGTTTTGCCCTTGCACACTGGTGTGGACGATATCAGTGTGAGGAAAAGATCAAAGATGACCTGAGGGTGACAATCCGTTGCATCCCTTTTGCAGAAGAGACAGAACCGGGAACATGTATCATTTGTAATGACAAGAGCACGAAACGGGTTCTTTTTGCTAAGGCATATTAACTAGTTTCCATCCATAAATGGCCCTTTTTCCTCTGAGCGGCGTTCTCCGCGGGTTTTCGCCTGCGACGTACGAAAAGTACGTCTCGGCGTAAACCCTTGTGCGGCCTTGCTCAGAGAAAAAATTGCTCATTTCTGAATTGGAAACTTACGCTAGTGCACATTCGGTTAAACCTATTTATGGATGGGCACTCACTAACAAGTACCGCCTATGATCCGCATTACTGATATCCTAGACAGCGTCAGTTCCTACCATCCGGAAGCAGACTTGGATTTAGTAGAACGGGCATATGTCTATTCTGCTCGTATCCATGACGGCCAGGTAAGACTTTCGGGTGAACCTTACTTGTCCCACCCCCTTGAGGTAGCAGGACTTTTAACTGAACTGAAGTTGGATACAGTCAGTTTGGCCGCAGGGCTTCTCCACGATACCCTAGAAGATACTAACGCAACTGCCGAGGAACTTACTAAAATATTCGGCCCGCAAGTCACTCATATTGTAGAAGGGGTGACGAAATTGAGTGCTCTGTCTTTCAGGAGTTCCGAAGCCCGGCAGGCCGAAAGTATTCGGAAGATGATCTTGGCGATGGCCAATGATATTCGCGTCATCTTGATAAAATTATGCGATAGGGTTCACAACATGCGGACCCTTCAATTTCAAAAAGAGCACAAGCAGGTCAGGATTGCCCAGGATACTGTTGATATCTACGCCCCTATTGCAAGTCGCTTGGGGATTTATTGGATAAAAAATGAACTTGAAGATATTGCCTTTATGTATCTTTTTCCCCATGAATACCGTGAGATTGCCGGCCAAGTCGCTAGAAAAAAAGAGGAACGTGAAGAATACGTCGAAACAATCAAGGATATTATCTGCGAGAAAATGACCCAGGCCCATTTAAGTTGCACTGTTTTAGGCCGACACAAAAATTTCTCTGGCATTCATCAAAAGATGATGGCTCAACAGGTAAGTTTTGAAGAAGTGTACGACATCCTTGGTTTCCGCATAATCTTGGACACAGTCCAACAATGTTATGAGGCCTTAGGGATAATTCACTCTGTCTGGAAACCCATCCCAAAACGGTTTAAGGATCACATCGGAATCCCAAAACCGAATATGTATCAAGCACTACACACCACGGTTATAGGACCCTTTGGCGAGCGGATAGAGATTCAGATTCGTACCAAAGAAATGGACCGTGTGGCCAAACATGGTATTGCGGCTCATTGGCAATATAAAGAGGGCAAAAGTGTCGACGAGAACGAAGGGCAGGTTTTTGCATGGCTCCGTAAGCTCGTGGAGGAGCAAGAATACCTTAAAGACCCGGATGAATTTATGGAGACTGTGCGCCTTGAACTTTTCCCTGATGAGGTCTATGTCTTTACCCCTAGAGGCGATGTGTTAAGTTTGCCTAAAGGGGCTACGCCGGTCGATTTTGCCTACGCCATCCATTCTGAAGTGGGGAACCAGTGCATGGGTGCAAAGGTAAACGGCCGTATGGTGCCACTAAAATATGAGCTAAAAACGGGGCAACGGGTTGACATCACTAGATCTGCCAAGCACAAGCCGAGCAGAGATTGGCTCAATTTCGTAAAGACTGCAAGAGCGCGTTCCAGGATACGGCAACACATAAAGGCTGAGGAGAGAAAGCAAAGTTTGGCCCTTGGTCGCGAGATGTGTGAAAAGGCCTTCAGGAAGTACGGTTTGAGTCTGAATAGCTGTTTAAAATCAGCTGAAATTACAAAAGTGGTTGAAAGCTTTGGATACAAATCGGCAGACGACCTCCTGGCAGCGGTAGGATATGGCAAGGCTACACCTTTACAGGTAGTCCGACGTTTTGCTCCTAATCTCCAAGCTGACGAAGAACAAAAAGAGAGTATTGTTAATAAGCTTAAGGAACGTATCCGCCGCCCCAAGCCAAAATCCGGGATCTTGGTAAAAGGAGTAGAAGATGTGCTTGTGCGCTATGGGAAATGTTGCAGACCCCTTCCTGGTGATCCGGTGGTTGGATATATTACCCGGGGCCAGGGGATAACCGTTCACCGTACAATTTGCGCCCATGCCTTAAACATGGATTCGGCCCGGCGAATCGAACTTGAATGGGCGCCGGGAACAAATGAGTTATACCCGGTCGGAATACACGTACTTTGTCATGACAGAATGGGCCTGTTGGCCAACATTACGTCAGCCTTCAGCACGGCGGAAACAAACATTTTGGATGCAAATGTAATAACAAGGGCAGACGAGAAGGCAGAGTGCAATTTTACAATCTCTGTGACAGACGCTCAACACCTTGAAAAGGTCATCAAGTCAATAAAAAGCCTCAAAAACGTCATAACTGCGAGGCGCACGGGAATTTGACGCACAGCCCGGTTTTTTGAGAAGCTAAGGCTTTTGTACCCAACCGGAGCGTATGCATCTTGTGCACACTTTCAACTGCTTAACTTGTCCGTTTCGTACCGTACGAACGTGCTGTAAATTGGGATAAAAACGTCGCTTGGTTTTATTGTGGGCATGGCTCACGTTGTTACCTACCATCGGCTTTTTGCCGCATATTTCGCAGACTCTCGCCATAGAAAAAGTCCTCCTAATAAATCTCTAACAATCTAGTATTTAGAAACTGCAATCCTTCCTTATATTGTAAAAGGCTAGCTATTGCAAGACTTTTTTTGCGCTCGAGCAAGGCCTCCTTCCTGTCGTCTTTGCCTTGACTTCGCGTGTTTCAATGCCTTCATTGACAAACAATGCTGCCGTCACACCAACCGGGGGCCCGTCAACCGACCGGCTGCCAAGACCTCAGGAGGGACTTCTGTCTTTCATGAAGCAAATCCTGATGTCCTGTTCTTTGATCATCCCCAAGGCTGTGAAGGCCCCCCTCAAAAAGGCCTCAGTGATGTCTTGACCATCACTGTCTATGACTCTTGCGCGATTATTCAGCACATCAAAGCCATCCCCTTCCTCAAGATGTGAGGGAGGCCTAGGAGTAGAGAGGCCTCCGAGTTGTTCGGGACAAAACGGCAAGACTTGTTCTTTGACAGCCCATTTCACCAACTCAGGGTTGGGACTGGTCCTGCCATCGTAGCGACAGTAGTAGCCTAACAGGCAAGCACTTGCAGCAATCATACAAAAAAACCTCTGGGATTCTTTAAACTGGCAGAGCACATGGATTCCTGAACCCGTTCTGTCGTGTACTAGAATCCTTAATCGCTAGAAATAGAAAGGAACAACAGGAAAAGCAACAAAAAAAGGTTGTTCTTTTTTAAAAGGTATAACTGAACTGGGGTCAGCGATCAGGGGCAGGGAGCTAAGATCGGTAAAGATCAAATAGACAAAACGCTAAATAGAGCAGCAGAGATTGGTAGAATGCTGAATGGTTTGCAAAAGTTTATTCTAAAAAAGCTCTGACCCTTGATCCATGATCCACGTGAACCGTTACGATGCTTCGTTAAAGCCCTTTCCAGAGCCATGTTACAAGGATTAGGGCGGAACCCAGGAGGAATACAACAGCAAATGTCTTGGCAATTAGAATAAGCCAGCGGCCAAAGTCTTCAACAAGATCTTCATCCCAGCGTTGCCACTTATCTGGGTCGCAGTCCATGTTGTTGTAACTTAAGGTGGTGTGTTTTTTTTCTGTCATTGCTTGACACCGGCTCGCTTGGTTTAACCTTATTATTCCTTATCGACATAGACAGTAAAAAACTTCAGTGAATCATAAATATCCGGCCACACTCCTCGGCATGGTTGATATCGCCTGGAAGAAAAAGTCACCATACCCGTGGTTATTGAGAAGATACTTGATTGGCACCTAACCCCTTGTTTTGAAAAATAATCCTTGACTTATAACAAAAACTTATATAAAAAATAAATCTTTGTGATCGAGTAGACTTTCACTGCTTTGTGTTGCAGACGCAGAAATGAGGCGGAAGGTGAACAGATTACGTGTCAAATGCGTTAAGTGTGGGAAAGAGTGGGAAAAAGATTCGTTGATCTATTGGGGGCCTGAAGACATCAGCTCATCTCTGTGCGATTGTTGTTTCGTGGAGGTAATCTCTCCAATTATCCACAAAAAGCAGATCAAAGAAGGCAACTTTGCCTGTTTCGGTAAGGCAGTTATGCATTGTGACCAACTGAGCTGCAAATACAGACAGTGGTGCCTCCGGATGGAGGAAACAACAAAGGTGCGGCAAAAACATGAACAACACAACGTAAGGGAGTGCCTCTAAAACAATTTACCTTTTATCAAAAACCCGCTTACTTTTCCTTTCGGTACGCGGAAGTGTCCCGTAATCGGCTAACTCTACCTTTCCGCGCACCAAAAGGTGTCTTTTAATATTATCTTCAAGCCGTGAAATGGTTTCCTTGTCTTTTGAATAGTCTGCTGTTTCTCTCCGCTCCACTCTGACAGTCATATAATCCAGTCCCGATGCTCGCTTCAAGGTGACCTGATATTCGCTGCCAACCTCGGCCTCTTGGGAAAGGAGATTGTCGATTTGGCCGGGATATATGTTTACCCCGCGGATGATAAACATGTCATCCGTACGGCCGAGCAGGGGACCGTGCATGGGCAGTACACTGCCACATGAGCATGATTGGGGTATAATATGTGTCAAATCTCTGGTTCGGTACCTAATGAGAGGTACAGCCTCTTTGCGTAAAGTAGTAACTACCATCTCGCCGATTTCCCCAATGTGCACAGGCTTAAGCGTTTCCGGATCTATAATCTCCAGAATGTAGTAATCCGCCCAGTAATGTATCCCTTCATGTCTTTGGCACTCAATGCCTGTGCCAGGCCCGTAAAGCTCAGTAAGGCCGGGAATATCAAAGCTCTCTTCGATTCCAAAGTTCTTTTCTATCTTCCTCCGCATAGCCGTACTATGGCGTTCTGCCCCAAAAATTATCTTTCTTATGCTAATCCTATCAACGAGATTACTGCGATAGATTTCTTCGGCCATAAGAAGCCCCATGGAAGCTGTGCAGCAAAAGACAGTGCTGCTAAGATCCGCCATGGCTTCACAGTGCATGTCACGATTCCCGGGTCCCACCGGTATAGCCATTGCTCCAAAGCGTTCACAGCCTAGTTGAAATCCTGCGCCGGCAGTCCAAAGTCCGTAGCCCACACCGATTTGTACCCGGTCTTTCCGATCAAGGCCCGCCATTTCGTAACAACGGGCAAACATATTTGCCCAGTCATCAATATCCTTCTGAGTATAGCAAATGATCTTCCTCTTTCCTGTAGTTCCTGAGGAGGCATGGATGCGTACTATCTTGTCCTCCGGAACGGAAAGGAGAGGAAAGGGATAGCCCTCTTTGAGATCATCAGCGGTAGTGAAGGGGAGCTTATCAAGATCGCCAAGCGAGCCAATGGTATCAGGACTAATACCAGCTTCACCCATTTTTTTTCTATAGAACGAAGATCCATGATAGGCATGGTTCACCGTCCATCGCAATCCTTCAGATTGTAATTCTTCCAGTTCTTCCTGTGTTGTCACCGTTGGCATAAAGGTTTTCGGCATCATATTTCCCACTCATCCTTTAAAAAAGCCGATCCTTGCATTATCGTTACTGCACCATTTGCGGTATGAACAAAACAATTTCGGGAAAGATTATTAGAATAGCTATACAGACAATGCAAGCCAGCAAGAAAAAACTCACACTCCTAAAGATTGTTCCAAGGCTTACCTCGGGAACCAAGGCCTTGACTACATATATATTGACACCCACAGGTGGCGTAATTGCTCCCATTGTTGTGACCATAGTTAGGATTATGGCGTACCATATGGGGTCAAAGCCTAGAGCCATTCCAAGGGGAAAAAAGATGGGGATGGTCAAGACAAGAAATCCCAGGGAATCCATGAAACAGCCCCCTATCAGATAGATCAACAACACAAAGGTCAGGATAACGTAAGAGGGCACCGGCAAGGCCGAGACAAAGTCTGCTACCATGAAGGGGAGTCTCGTTATAGCCAAGAAGCGGCCAAAGATTATAGCCCCTGCAACCAGCATAAATACCATGCATGATATCTTGGTTGTATCAAGTATGGAATTAACAAACCCTTTCCATGTGAGTCTGCCGGTAACCGCAGTGACAACAAGCGTAAAAAAAACACCAATGGCGCCTGCTTCTGTGGGAGTAAATATGCCGGCATAAAGCCCACCGATTACTAAGACAAATATGGCTATTGTTTCCATAATTCCTGTGAGAGATTTTATCTTGTCCTTAAGGCTTGTCTTTGGGCCTGCGGGTCCAAGGTTTGGATTGATACGACAAAGGACAAAGATTGTAAGCACAAACAAGATTCCCAAGAGAATGGCAGGCAAGATTCCAGCAAGAAAGAGCTTGATGATCGATTGATTTGTCTGCAGACCAATGATAATAAGTACTACGCTAGGTGGCATGATTGTGCCCAATGTGCCGCCCGTAACGACAGTGCCGCTGCTTAATGCGATATCATAACCGTATTTTTTCATTTGAGGCAGAGCAATCGTACCCATGGTTGCCGCTGTAGCAGTATTAGAACCGCATATAGCAGCAAAAAGCTCATCAGCACCTATTGTTGCAATAGCCAAGCCTCCACGCCAGTGACCGAACCACTTGTAAGCAGTGTTATACAGTTTCTCGGCTATTCCCGAATTGAATGCGAGGTAACCCATCAATATAAAAAGTGGTATTACGGTCAGCCCATATTTGGAGAATGTGGTCCAAAGATCGGTGCCCACCATATTGACAGCTGCTTCAAAAGTGACTACGTAACAAAATCCGCAAAACCCCACCATGGCCATGGCAAAACCTACAGGCATACCGAGGAGGAATAGCACCGCAAACAGGACAACTATTCCAATGATTCCGACCAAAGTAAGGCTCACTTTTCACCTTTCGTCACTGGAAGTACAGAGTGCAAGAAATCTGAAAGAAAAACCACGGACAGACTGACACATCCGAGGGCAACACCAAACGTGAAGGGATAATAGATGATTCTCAATGTCTCTGTAACCTCTCCCGTTTTCCACAAAGTTATACCGTATTGGATAATCTGTCCCGCTACGATGGTAAAAAAGATCATACAAATGAGAGAATTGATGCTGTTTAAAAGCCGTTGTGTTTTTTTTGAAAACCTTTGTACCAATATGTCGACTGCAATATGTCCACGCTTCATTTGGGTATAGCCCAGGGCGAAGGCTGTTACTATGGCGCAAAAATATCCCATGAGTTCAAAAGTACCGCTTACAGGCACCCAAGCAAGGCGTAGGAATATGTTTAAACAGGCCAGAAGGATCATCGCTACCATAAAACAGCCGGCCACCGATACGAGGATCAGGCTTAAAATCTGACTTATTCTATCAAGTATTCTCATCGATTCTATCTGTTTTGGTAAAACGCAGAAGAGTAAGGCCGTTGCCTTGCCGGCCTTACTACCCTCTGCTTTGTTTCCTTTGCGCTGTTTACCCTAACGTTGCAACATTAGGGTTTATTGTCCCGAATACATCTTCGCAAAAGACTTTATGTCTTCTACAATAGCCTCTGCCGGTAGCCCTTTGGTCTTTGCATCCTTTATCCAGTTGGTAGTAATGGTCTCAAGCAGGTCGGTCCATTTGTCCTTTTCTTCTTGAGTTAGCTGGACGACTTTAACGTCATGGCGTTTCTTCGACCAGGCAATAGATTCATCGACGTGATTATCCATGTACGTACCTGTCCATGCTGCCTGTTGAGTCTCCAAACCCTTAAAGACATCCTGGATATCCTTAGGAAGCGAGTTCCATTTATCCATGTTCATGACTACAGCAAACGGATATACTGCTGTATTGGTTATGGTGACATGTTTACACAATTCGGCAAATTTAAAATCTTGCATAACTTCAAGGGATGAAAACAGCCCCTTGACTACGCCCTTTTGTAGGGCTTCCGGAGTTTCCGGCATCGGCATTCCAACCGGGTTTGCCCCCCATGCCTTCAATATCTGTGCGGCTCCGCCTGATGCGCGCAGGTTGACACCCTTAATATCATTTAGGTCCCTGATCGGTATTTTTGACATAATATTTGAGGGGGCCGTTGTAAACATTGTAAGGACCTTTACCTTGGAAAACGCCTTAGGATTGTATTTGTTGTACAGATCCAACAGAATAAGGCTTCCCACCCGTGAGCTTGGTATTCCAATGGGAAGGCTGGTAGCATTTGTGACCACAAAACGCCCCGGTTGATATGCCATACACAGGCAACCGATGTCTGCCTGGCCTGCAATAACACCATCCATCATGTTCTTGGCGCCAAGAAGAGTGCCACCCGGATAAGTATTTATGATGACCTTTCCGTTGGTCCGCTTTTCTACCTCCTTTTTCCACCTCTCCATTTGAACGCATGGAAATGTGGGTGCAGGCGGAAAATTCGCATAGCTTAAAGTGATCGATTTTGCCTCAGAGGTTCCAGGCATCAAGGCAACACTAAACAAGGTTATCAAAAAAACTCCTGCTAATATGAATCCCATCTTTTGTTTCATCTTTCACTCCTCCTTGTTGGTGATTTCTTAAAGACCAGACGGAACGTCATAAGTTCCTTGTACAATTGGATTAAAGTTCCCTCCTTTCAATTGATTTTTAGAAACGACAACGCACAAAAAAAGCCGCGGGTTTTTAAGGCACTGTCCGCGGCTTTGATGATTTTAAGTCTCTACCTAACCCTTGAGACGGACAGATCCCTCCTTGCTGTCCTGCCACCACCAATACCAAACCTCTTGCACACCACTTTGTTTCATAAATCCAAACCAACCCATGATTATGGGTGACCTAACAAAACGGCATGGAAATGTCAAGAAAGTTATGAGTAAATACCAGGGCCACGCCCCAAATACTTAGTTAACAGGGAATTTGGTGTGTGGCCAAGTTTTTCCCAAAAACCAAAAAATCGGATGCGGACAATTGGCTTATCAATCTGCGTGAGTCACAATCTAAGTTCCATAAACTGCAACAGATCCTCGTTTTTCTGAGTTTGGAGATTTTGTTGACAAAAGTGTCCACTTCTACTACTTTTCGATTAAAAATAAGTTGTTATCCTTTATTTTTGGAACCGTAGAAACAAGAGGGAATGGTGTCAGACCTACACATTTTACAAAATTGTCAATAGTGTAGGTCTGACACCTGTTGCTCCTATTTTGTACAGAAGTGAACGGAAACTGGAGATCAGAGATACATGAAATGGGTAAGGAGGTTGACAAGAAATGATCAATAAAAGGCGGATGGTTGCGGTTTGTCTTTTGTCTGGTTTGTTGCTGTTGCTCGTTCCACATTTTGTCACGGCAAAGACAGAGAAGAAGGTTGTTGTTCTTACCCGCATGATGGACATGGCAGACAGATGGTTTCGAAAAAACATCATTGCTCCATTTAGTAAGGACCATGGGATTGATATTGTGGTGGCCTCTTTTGACAAATTCTGGGATCTTGAAGTTATGCTTAAACTGGATCGAGATAGTGGCAAGCATGCCATAGGAGTTGTTAAAGTGCCGCTGGAGATGACTCGTCCTCTAATAGATTTTATGATCCCCTATGATGAATTGATGAGTAACAAAGCATTAGAGGAGCTTAAAATCCAATATGATTCAAGCGCAATTGAAATGGGGACTATCAATGGGAAACTTTACTATCTTCCCCGAAAACTGGAAACACGGATGATGTTCTACCTAAAGCCGAAAGTTAAAGAAGCTGTTGATAATTGGAAGCGTTACGAAGGACGGATTATCAAGGCACTCAAAGCTGATAACAACATTGGATTACCTTTAGGCTATCAGCTCGAAAAGAACCCCAACAGATGGGACTATTACGATATATTTGTTGTTTCTTACTATTGGGCCCACACCCCCTATTATGGAATTAAATTGCCACGTATGGCTCATCGCGGAAAAAAGTATGGTGGTACGGTAGTAGGGCTGGTAGATCGCATTTATCAGATGGGTGGCTCAGTAGAAGATGTGTTGGCGATGTCAACTGATCCTGTCGTGGATATGTTTGTATGGGAGGCGGTATACAAAAAGAGCAAGCTTTATAATCCCGGTATGTGGCAAGATCCCTGGAGCGGAGGGGGAATTTGGAATGGCATGAAAGACGGAAAAGTATTTCTGGCAATGATGCACCAGATCGACTCTTTTTTTATTCATGGAGGAACCCATCCACAAATGCAGGGATATTTGGTAGACCCCAACGATATGGGATTGGCAGTCATGCCTATGGGAGGTTCCTTCGAATTGAACCCGGCAGGCCGTCCCTACAGAGTTGGCTCGAGAGCCGCAGGGACTTCTGGCTGGTGGTGGGGTATTCCAAAAACCTCTCCTGATTTAGCGACCTCTCTTGATCTGGCAAAGTGGATAACCAATCATGACAATCATCTTTCTGAATGTAAAATATTTGGAATGATGCCCATTAGAAAAGATATTCTGGCAAACCTCGAAAAGGTATTCCCAGAGGGATGGATGGGGGAAGTTTTTGACGTTTCTGTTAAGCAGTTAGGCTTAAATGGTAAAAAAACCGTGCCTTTACTCCCTGAGTATTCAAAGGTGGGCAAGATCTATCTTGACGCTTGGTACGATATTGTTGTTGGTGATAATTACGGGCCGGGCGGAAAGATCGACAGAGATTATATAAAGCAGCAATTGCAGACAGTTTATCTGCCCAAAATAAAGGAGATTTACAAAACAGGAGGAAAATAGCCTAGTGCCCATCCACGAATGGTAATAAAACCGATGGACACTGCGTACGTTTCCAATTCAGCCTCCAATGCCGCCATGGCCTTTATAAGAAAAAACTTGTTTGGGATCGTTATTCTTGCACCCGCCGCACTATATTTGATCGGGTTTCTCCTGATCATATTATACAAGGTCCTTGAGTTATCTTTTACTTTTACCGGCCCTGATGGCACGCTATTTCCTACAGCCATTCATTTTATTGAATTGTCAAAAAGATCGGAATTCAGGGAAGCTTTTACTCGGACCCTTTGGTTCACACTCATTGGTACACCCCTTGAACTGTTTGCGGGGATGGTGGCCGCATTTCTCATATCAAAAGAATTCAAGGGGCGAGGGTTGATTAGAAGCTTGTTTATCCTGCCACTGGCCATTCCAACTATTGTTACGGCAATCACCTTGTATATTGTCTTTGATTTTCCAGGCGGACATGTCAATGATTTATTAATGGGGCGCCATGCCTTTTTCCCTTTTCAAATAATTTCCTATCCTGTTGATTGGCGAGGGTCCGAATTTTTTGCTCTGATTGTCTCCATCTTTGGAAAGGTTTGGCGAGACATGCCGATTTCAATGTTGATTATCCTCGCAGGACTTCAGGCGATTCCAGAGGACCAATACGAAGCCGCAAAAACACTGGGCGCCGGAGCATTGCAAACCTTTCTAAAAATAACCCTTCCACTATTGACCCCGGCCATGTCAACGGTGTTGGTTTTAAGGTCCATTGAAGTCTGGAAGGAGTTCATCTTTCCCTTCATTCTTGCCGGAAGCTATCCTTTGTTGGCAACGCTTATCGAACGGGCTTACCATGAATGGAGGAATCCGAACGAGGCATGTGCCATTTCATTGGTTTTACTGGGGCTGATTATTTTTTCTACTCTTTTCATTTTCAAAACACTTAAATGGCTTAGACATAGACTGGTAAGAATTTAGCAGGTCTTCTCTAAAAGAAGGGAGTGACTTTGACAAGCAAGACGCAGAAAATCGTATGGCTTATCGTAATGATATTAATGATTGCAGTCGTTATTGCACCCATATTCGTTATGTTCAAGTATTCGATTAGCGACCGCTCGAGCGTTGTAACAGGAGGACGGGTGCTTCCTCTTTGGCCCTATGATCCTACACTAGAACAGTTTGAGAGTTTACTGGCTATGGATTCCTTTCTAGCCGCGACAATTTCAAGTTTGCAGGTGGCGCTGCTTTCTGTGGCCATCTCCCTTGTTATTGGAACCCCGGCCGCATTTGCACTTGTCCGTTATAGATTCCCGGGGGTAATGGTACTGGCGACACTGCTGATCTCGATTAGACTGTTTCCAAATATCGTGGCAGTTGTTCCCGTTGCCGAGGTTTTTCTAAAACTGAACTTGGTCAACAGCGTTATCGGTGTGGCCATGGCTCACTCCCTTTTGTCTATTCCCTATGTGGTATTTATTGCCATGGGCGTCTTTGAAACCATTCCCAAAGACCTTGAAGAACAAGCACAAATATTAGGTGCAAGTAAGTTTTACAGCTTTACCCGAATCATTTTACCGGTTGCCTTGCCTGGTCTTGCCGCCGGTGCTATCTACGTTTTTTTACTTTCCTGGGATGAGTTTATTTTTTCTTACTTTCTTCTAGCATTTGGCGATCTTTCTACTTTACCCGTATTATTGAAAAAGATTTTATCCTGGACACCGCAGCACAATCTGTTGGCGGCGATATCCGTTATGCTTTCCATACCGGTAATCATATTTACGTTTGTTGTTCAGAAATATATGCAGGCAGGAGCGACCGCTGGGGCAGTTAAGTAGTTTCCATCCATAAATAGCATATTTTGGCCCATGTCGGCGTTCTCACGTTTTTTTAAATCCTCAACTCTGAGTTTCAGAGGCTTAAAAAAGGCCGACAAGGAAAAAATATGGCCCAAGTCAGATTGGAGAAGGTTACAAAAAAATACCCTAAAACGGAAGCTGTGAGGGATCTGGACCTGATAGTGGAAGACAGCGAATTCATGACATTGGTGGGGCCGTCGGGTTGTGGTAAATCGACAACACTCCGAATGATTGCGGGGCTAGAGGAAATAACATCTGGAAGCCTGTATATCGACGATATCCTTGCTAACGAGATTCCGCCAAAGGATAGAGCTATTTCAATGGTGTTTCAAAGCTATGCACTTTTTCCACATATGACTGTGTCAGAAAATATTGGTTTTGGCCTAAAAATCAAAAAGAAGACGCGTGAATATATTTTGGATAGAGTCCGTTGGGCGATTGATTTGTTCAACTTGGAGGGGTTGGAATACAGAATCCCGAGGGACTTGAGTGGTGGAGAAAGACAGCGAGTCGCTCTTGCCAGAGCATTGGTTGTGGAGCCGAAAGTGCTATTGCTTGACGAACCATTGAGCAATCTCGATGCCAGGTTGAGGTTAAAGATGAGGGCAGAATTAAAAAGAATACACAAGCAACTGGGAGCAACAATCATATATGTCACCCACGATCAGGTTGAAGCCATGAGTCTGAGTGACAAGGTGGCAGTTATGAACGATGGGCGATTGGTCCAAGTAGGAAAACCACTTGATGTATATAATAGGCCGGAAAGTAAATTTGTGGGTGGCTTTATTGGAAGTCCCTCCATGAATTTTCTTGATGGTACAATCATAGGGAGATCCAATGCAGTGTTTTTTGTAACGCAAGACCTTGAACTCGAATTTCCAAAAGAGAGTTTTTCATGTAATTTTAACACCATAGATCAGGAAGTCGTTTTGGGCCTTCGGCCGGAGCACATTAATGATCAAGGGTCGACAAAGGCAAAGACGAAAGGGACAACCACTGCCATTGATGTGGTTGTCGATGTGGTAGAACCTCTTGGGGATAGGGACATCGTGACGGTAACCAGAGGTGAGACGGTTTTAACACTGTTATTTTCCCCAGAGGCAGGGGCTGTGCCGGACCGGCCAATGAAGGTGGTTTTTGACATGAGTAAATGCCATCTCTTTGACAGGAAGACAGGGGTGCGCATTTTGAAGATTTGAAATTACTCTTGTGCAAGAAAAACTCGGGAGTCAGACCTACACAATTGACAAACGTAGGTGCTTTCGGAACATCCATGACTAACACAACTTATTTCAATGGATGAGGGGCCTTATAAGACGCTAGCGAAATATTGACAGATGATTCTGAATCAATTTTGAAAGGAGTTCGGGCGTCCCGGAGTTTTACGCTCACGAGTCAGCACGATTTCTTCAGGGCTATGCTTTGATATACCGCTTTAAGTCACGATAAAATTGTTGGTGTGATCCAATGGAAATCAGGAGCAAGTCTAGCTCATTGAACTCATAGGCAACAAGAAAAAGCGTGGTTTTGATCTTGAATTTGTAAACGTACACACCTGCCAAATCCCCTTTCTTTTCTTGACCGCGGTGCGGATTGTCTGAAAGTGTTAGAATCACTTCATCCAGCATCTCGATTTCTTTTCGGTGAAGACGCTTCTTCTGTCTTTCAAAAAGGGGGGACTGGAAGACTTCCAGTGTCATTCGCTTTCACCAAAGACGTATGGTGTTCTTTGGCCTGCTTGCAGTTGTTCTTTGCCAAGGAGAATGTCCTTTATGAAAGAAATAGGCAGGTCGGGGTTTTCGTCAGCTACTTTACCAAGCTTAGCCCAATACTCCACCTGACCTGCCATGGAACGGTGTTTAACCTTGGCAAATAGAACCGCAGCATTAGCTAGCGCATCGGAGATTTTAACGGCTTTTGGCATGATGAAGTCTCCTTTCAATAGATTTGAGGTTAGCACGAGTAGTGGCAATTTGCAACCTTATATTTTGTTAGGTTGCAACGGGGATAGTCCGGGATAGGGGACATTCCGGAGTTTTTAGGGAAGTCCGAAAACAAGTAACGGTGAGGTTAGGAGACCGGATTTTGAAAAATTGCTGAAACTTTTGCGGTCAACTTAACCGACTGGTTGCCACTGATTGGCTAAAGCTTACTATTCTGTCAGGGAGTTTCTCTCAGAGTAATAATTACTTTTTTGAAAGCCTATAGTTTTCTTGAACCAACAATATTTTTCCAAGAACCGTGACCGGATCTGTCACACCTCTTTGATATGATGGATATCAAATATCCAAGAAAGGGGTGTGACGGACATGAAAGAGATCATAAAGGACTACCTCGCGCAGAGCAAGGTTGGTCGAAAGGTACAAGAATCTGGCGGTATTTCCGCTACTTTCACCTTGTGTTGCAGGTGCAGATTACATCTTGCTCGATGAGGCACTGACGGAGGGATGATTATGACAGCAAAGGTAATACCGTATGACGCAAAGAAGTCTCGGCCCGTCATTGATTGGGACTGGCTCCCTTGTGAGGTTGAGGCCGATTCGATTGAAATCCAAGTGCAGGGAACTCGAGGATTGGCTAGATTACACAAAGGATATTTTGCCATTTTTCTTATCTCGTAACTTGAGTAAACAAGGCTACCAAATGTAATCTTTAGCAATTGCCCGTTTATCTTTGCCTGCCAGCACGTGGAGAGTACGGATCTGTTTGAGCTTGATGGGAGAGAGCTGTCCAATAGGAAGGTAGACAATGCGTTTGCCCCATCGGGCAGCCAATTGTTTTATGAAGGATCTGGGTGGAGTTTTGGCAACATAGATTATATGTTTTTCCAAGCTGTATTCCAACCCGGCCAAAAGGAGTCTTTCAGCCTTCGTCTGGGCCCAATTATATTCCGGATCTCCCCAAACATCAGCAAGCCGAAGGGGAGGGTAGGTCATAAGAAAACCACCGTATGTACACCTTGATATCCCTGGCCCCACAATGTGTTCTGCCGGATCTGTTGCATAAAAGGCCATATCCGATTCCTGGTCGTGTTCTCCCAGCCAGGTCATCAGATAAGGATATTTGTTGTCAACACGACCCTCATCAAATATTGCTACGACAGACCCCACGCCACCTTTGACTTTCCTAAACTCCTTAACGTAGAGACGACCTTCATCAAGATGGCGCACTGTCTCCCGTATGTCTATACCATCCAAGATTGTGGTTTCAAAAGGTATACTTATTGCTTCATCCGATGCCAACAGATAAGAGCCTTTGGATTTGAGCAAACTGCCATAATCTTCAATAGCCAGGTCCTCAGGTGGATATGAACAAATATAAGGATCATCAAACCCCTCCAGCCACTCTCCAGGTCGGCGTTCTTTAGGCCTACGCTTTCTTGGAATATAGACCGGCCTGCGCTTTATTCTGGGAAGCATTCTGCGAATGCGCATCTTTCGCGTTCCCAGCCACAGCATATTGCCATTCATACGAATAGTGGCAATCGAAGTTTGTGCCTTTTGCCATGGGTAAAAGGAACCTAAGCGCCAAAAAGCATAACAAAAATTGTCATCTATACAACTCCTGGCCACGATCAGGAGTTGATAAAAGTCTGCAAGAAGCCTCTCCTCTATGAGGGCATAATTTCTTGAAAATCGAAAGAAGGACCGTTTCTGCCATCTGTAAACTTCTTCTCCCGTATCTTGATGGTAATGTCGTGCTGCCTGCTCAAAGAGCCTGAGCATAACCATTTGGCGGTCTACAGGGCCGGGCTTCATATGGTGTACAGCCCACCTTATAGATGCATCCAAGGCTTTATCCTCACTATAATTATCTTTGCCTCCGCTCATGAGGGTAAAGGCACCAAGCTTTTTTTGGACGGAAAATTTGGACAACTCAGGCTCTGGGGGAAATTCATTCCTCCTATATTCATACACAGATGCCAAAAAGGGATATTCACTCATAACTTCGGGCAGATCATCCGGATGAAGATTAAATAAACTGATACCAGTGCGTCTTACCTTTTCAAGTGGTTCTGCTTGAGGACGGGAAAAGGCGGTTCTCACACCCTCCAGATGAGCCAATCCGCAAACAAAAAGAATCTTGTCATATTTGTCGGCAAGTCGTTGAAGTCTGTAGGCCATTGCCGCCTCTCTCCTAAGATCATGACGGCTTTTTTTTAATAGGGGAATTGCCTGCTGCGAATAGATGTCAGCGTAGGAGCTAATTCCCAAGCAATGGACAGCATAGGTATCCGGCACGTAATCTCGATTAGCAGGATAGGTATCCAAGTCAAGGTCTACGAAATATATGGGCAACTGTTTTTCTTGCCCGCACCGGATAGCCTCCGTCATTGGATCTGTCGGTTCAATAGGAAGATAGATGGGTTCACCATTGCTATTTTCGTACAAAACAACAGAGAGCTGCGGAAGTCGTCTTACCCCCTTTTCGACAGCATCCTGAAGAGAACGTGGTAATTCAACGGCAATGGCTACTGGTTTTATCTGATTAAATAAACGCCGCAGAGCATCGGCAAATTCCATGGTATAGTGGACAACGGGGAGAGGATATATAGGTCCAAAGCTTTGTAAAGATCCATTGGGCATCATTATTCTTCATACTGCAAGGCCTCATCGCCCAGCACATTCAAGATGGCCCTGCGAATAGCCTCCTTTTCTGTCATCCCGGCACCACGGGTCATCTTTAGGGCATATCTGGCCATGTTGATCCCGTCACGTACGGAATAAACCTCGTCTGCCATGTGGGCTCGCTGAAGAAAATTGACCATATAATTCAGGATATCTTCGTCGGCAAAAGGAAGGTTTTCTTTCAAGATCAACAATTCGTCTTCGCGTTCGGGGAAATCGACAAAGACCTGTGGTTGCAATCGGGAATGGATGTATTCGGGAATTTCATACGTTGAGGCATCTTCATTTATTGTTGCCACGAACCTAAATTCTGGAAGGGCTGATATGGTCAAGCCGGTTATGATGGATTCTACATACCTCCGGTCATCGAGTAGCGGAGCTAAAGACGCCCAGGCCTTTTCACTCATGCGGTTGCCTTCATCCAAGATACATACACCACCCTTGATCATGGCAGTAACCAAAGAGCTGGCAGCATATTTGACCCGATTGTCTTGTCCTATTACAGGGGTTATTATTAAATCTTCAGGGCGTGTGTCCATTGTGGCTTGCATGAGATAAACCGGCCTATTCAACCGCCTGCCTGCGGCATAGCCTAGTGTGGTCTTGCCGACACCAGGTTTCCCAATAATTCTGGGGTTAAACGGTACATCTTTTTCATCAATGACCATCCATGCGGCAAGCAGTTGTTTAATCAGTTCTTTTTGCCCAACCCATTGTAAAGGAAGTTTCGCCGGTTGAGCCAGCATAACCTCCAATGATCCTATACTTATGGTTTCACCCATCTGAGACTTCTTGCCCATTGCCTATCACCCCTAATATAGTTGTCCTTATGGATAAGCCTTTAGCTGTTAGCAATTAGCTATTAGCAACAAAACCAATAAAAACCACAGATTAAGCTAAAGAATAACCGCTAAGGGCTAATTGCTCCATCCGGAAATCTTTGATTTCTGGATGGGCACTACTTAATTTAAAACAGTACACATATATTGTCAATTGGACAATCGACAGAAAACATCAAGGTGTAACGGGAAGTCTTTGATGCCACATTTAACCTCAACGATAATTTTTGTGGAATTTCGACAAAAATCTTGATAAGGATTAAAAAGTGTAAATATTTCTCACGGGAGAAAATGATCTGAAACATCCTCACGATTTATGACAGTCATTGTGGGCATGGTCGCTTTTTCTGATATGAAAACCTCATTACAAGAACAACAAAACTGGGACCATGCTACTGAGTCCGGCCAAATGAAGAAATTAGCCTTCATAAGGGACGATGAGCCGGAAGGCCCAAGGCCATCGCCCAGTTTTATCAGGAGGTTTTTGCGGTATTTCTATAACCGCTTTCTCCGCCTTCACGGTAGCGCAGAGCAAATAGCCTGGGGAGGAGCAGTCGGCCTTTTCGTGGCTATGACACCTACTATGGGCATCCAAATGTGCATAGCAATAGCAATTGCGGCCTTCTTCAAGATCAACAAGGTGGCTGCTGCTGCAACGGTTTGGGTTACGAATCCAGCCACTGCACCTGTTATCTACTGGATGAACTATGTACTGGGGGCAAAACTGCTGGGCTATCCCGTAAAGGTTGGTTTTCTGTCGAATCCTTCGTGGGAAACGTTCTGGTATTCTGGAAAAAGCGTTTTTTTCTCTCTCATGTTAGGGGGAAGCATTGCCGGTGTCATACTAGCCTTGATAGGCTATTTTGTGTTTTTGAACATGATAAAGACTGCCAGAGAAAAGGCCCGTCTTCTGCGACGAAAAAGAAAAGAGCAGTAGGCTATTTCTTTTCCCAGCGAAGAAGTTCGGTTACTTGACTAAGGGTGCTTCCCTCTTTGATTTCCTCACGAATTCGGTTTTCTCGCTCCAAGACGTCCATGCCACGGTTCGCATATTCGGCTGCCTTGGCCTTTGGAAGTACAACGATTCCGTCATCATCTCCCAAGATCCAGTCGCCGGTCTCAACTTGCTGGTTGCCCACTGTTATGGGCACTCCAATCTCGCCAAAGCCTTTTGGTTCACCAGCATTAGGTGTGATCAACCTCGAAAAGGCAGGAAACTTGAGTTCGCAGATGTCATATGTATCGCGCATGGCACCATCTATAACCGTACCCGCAAGTCCTTTCTGTATAGCAGAATGGGTGGCCAGTTCACCCCAGACAGCAGGCCTAACACCACCTGCGTCAATAACAATCACGTCTCCACGTTCTGCGATATCAATAGCCTCCACTGGTTTAGCCCAATCGCCAGGATATGTCCGCACTGTCAGGGCACGACCAACCATCTTTATCCCTTGAAACAGAGGCCTAAGATTTTCTATCACTCCGCCTCTGTGCAACGCATCCGATAGATTCGCGGCCGAAACCTGTTCGAGGATCTGCCGGATTTGTGCTTCAGATCCCCTCTTAAAAAGCTTTGTGGCAATAGCAGTTCTTTCGGTCATGGCTCTTTTAATCATTCTAGCTGCATCTTCGGGGTCAACCGATTTGGAAATGGCTCCACCAACAATAACAATAGATGCCCCTGCCTCAATAGCCTGAGGGGCTGTCTCTGAATTTATCCCCCCTGCCACTCCCACAGGTACAGAAACTCCCTGGACAACCTTATGAAGTATTTCAAAGGGATCTTTTCCCTCCATTTGTTCATCTATGGCACAGTGGACCGTTATGTAGTCTACGCCAAAGCCCTCAAGTTCTTTGGCCCGTGACTCAGGATCTTTGACAGCAATCAGGTCCACAACGACTTTGGCTCCGTAGTTCCTGGCTGCCTGCACACATTCACGGATAGTAGCATTACTGGCAGCCCCCAAGACATCTACTATGTCAGCCCCGGCTTTGGCAGCCGCCTCAACTTCTATACGGCCCGCATCCATGATTTTCATGTCCGCAACGATTATTTTCTTCGGAAACAACCTCCTGAGTTCTCGTACACTCTCGAGCCCTTCACTCTTAATCAGGGGGGTTCCAGCTTCAAGCCAATCCACACCACCCGCTAAAGCTTTCTTTGCATTCTTAACGGCACGCCTAAGATCAACAAAATCCAGGGCCAATTGAAGAACCGGTTTCATGGTTGCACCTCGAAAAATTCTAGGAGGCTGTCCGAGAATGGCTCTTTTTCCCAATCTCTGCGTCAGGCTCAAATTTTAATCCTCGAAATATGTCAATATATTCCTGCGGGTAAAATTTTCACCTTCCTTGATCTTGGAAAAAATATCTCATTCTCGGACAGCCTCCCGGGAAATTACTCCAGATTAGTATGTCTTTCCAGCAAACCCCCCTGATCACTCCCTTGTTTCTGAAAGAATTCTAGCAAAATTGACTCTAGCAAAACAAAGGCGGCTTGTTCAAACAATGAGTCCAGTATTTGAATAGAAGGATTCTCACTGGGCGATCTGCTATTTTGTGATGGCACAGGAAGATAAACAACATGATCCAGATTCCTTCCCATGTGCGAATCTTTTGTCCCAATCACACCATAGGTTGCAGCCCGTGCCCGTTTGGCCAGTTTTATCAATTCGACTGTATATGCAGTTCGCCCCGAACCGGAAAGAACTACAAGGATGTCTCCACTTTTTATCCTTGGGGTAACAGTCTCACCCGCAAAGTATGCCCGGCACCCCAAATGCGTGAGGCGCATACAAAAACACCGCAAGATGTACCCTGACCGTCCTTGGGCTGCACAAAAGATGTTCTCTGCTTGGTCAAGCCCCTGCATGAAAACTTCAACCTCCTCTGTTTGCACGTGTGCAAGGAGCTTCAAGTTCTCATCAATAATGACCCTACAAAGTTCCTGCGTCTTTATCATGTGATATGTGTTGCCAAGATAACTTCAGGAAATTGAAGCAACTTCTTGACTGATCCTATCTAGTTTCCATCCAGAAATGGCCATTTTCCGCAATCTCTGTTTCAAACTGCGAGGTTGCTTGTGCGGCGTACTACAGTACGCCTCCGCGCAATCCCTTGTTTTTCTTGACCTTGCGAAAAATTGCTAATTTCTGGATTGGACACTATCTAGCAGATCGCTTACGAAAGGTCAATAATGGCAAGATCCTAAAATGACCAGGGAAGTAGGTAAGGGATGACTTGATGTGTATTTATATTGCCTATCTTGTGTTGTGGTTTTTTGTCCACGCCAATGGTGGTTAGGGCAGAAGCATAGAGCAAGAAGGTGACAGTCACAATGCCAATGACAGTAATCCATCTTCTATTTGGATGTTCCGTTATAAAGGGGGGGCGAGTTTCATATTCCGGCTTTCGCCTGTCATCCTTTCTCTTGTTGAAAAACTCAGGATAATCGGGGTTTCGATAGCGAGGATCAAGGTATTTACGCCGATCTTTGCTGCGTCGGCGTTCCATAAACCAACAGAGAAAATCCTTATTGTCTGTAACTTCGAACATAGTCTTATCCCAAAAAGGTTCTATTCGAATAGCCTTGGGGGACGTAGTTTCTCAATAATTATACAAGCCAAACCTGTTTAGAACTTACTGAGGAATGATCAACTAACGGTATTTGCATAGGGCATGCCGAAAAGCGAAAGAGGATTGCGACGGCTTTACGATGTGCACATATATCGTGTTATATTAACATGTTGCTGCCAGCAGAAGGGTCAGGCTCAGGGGAACAGACTACGGACATCTGGTAGGAAGACGTGCAAGAATTTCCTGATCTTTATAACGAGGGGGATTCTTTTTCCGGCTTTGACATGCGAAATGCTTGGCCTCGGCATCTCGATAAAAAAAGTGGCAATCTTCTTTTGCCCTTGACTAACGCTAATAAGTCTGAGAAAAGTCGCAATTCGAATTAGTTTCCATCCATAAATGGCCTTTTTCCATAATCTCGGCGTCAAACTGCGGGGTTGCTTGTGCGACGTACCTCGGTACGCCTCCGCGCAACCCTTTGTTTTGACTCGGGGCATCCGTGCCCCTCGCCCCTACGGGTCTGCCTAAGGCAGATCCAATTCCGCTGTCCTGCGGAATTGTCCTTGACCTTATGGAAAATTGCTCATTTCTGACCGGCCTGCTTCCTGGAATGCCCGCCTTTTTAGCGGGCTGGAAGGAAGCTATAAAAGA
>RCNB010000150.1_pt1 | contig 46592 bp, 51 predicted proteins | sample 2041321 | NCBI WGS metagenome assembly RCNB01 (sample SAMN09708232, study PRJNA481090) | Marine sediment metagenome, whole genome shotgun sequencing project.
ATTTTTCATTTTTAAATAAATTAATTTACAAAACCTGGAGGATTAGTATCCCAGAATACAGCGGTATCCGGATTTGCTTTCTGACTAATGTTTTCATTATTATCAGAAGCAGTCTGTGGATACCACATAGATCGAACAAAAGTACCAGGGTTTTCTACTACAAAGGCAGGAGTTAAATTATCTGGTTGTCCTGTTCTTCTGTATGTATTGTAGGCTTCCATACCATTACACCAGGAAGCAATAAACACCTGTTCTGCAATGATTCGTAATTTCCCTGTGGCATCGGCCGCATCATAAGCAGCCAGGATTTGAGTTACGTGCGTATCTATTGTGGCAGGAGTAGCTTCAAAACCACTACCTGCAGCCAAAGAGGCACCAAAGGCTGTTACTTTATCCATAGATTGTCTCACACCAGCTTCCAAATAGGTCCTTGCGTCACCCGTGGTCGACAGGGTTAGAGCAGCTTCGGCTAGCATTAAATTAGTATTTGTAGCAAGGAGGAATGGTGAGATTCCTGCGCCAGCCAGACCTTCACTTACCGCAGCAGACCCTGATACGAGTCGGAATGAATTGTCGTCAAAAGGACCTCCAATAGGATAGGTTCCATGTAGCGTACGGAAAGCATCATCTGGTGGAATACCGTCATCGTCCATGTGATTCCTACCCCACGCACCATCATAATCATTTAAGTTTGGTACTGTACAGTATTGAGGGAAACCGGCCCACCAGGATGGAATACTTACTTCTGTAACACATTCCTTTGTGACTACATCAGCTCCGGAAAAATCACTTTGCTGTCTGTAAAAGTAATAGCGGGTTCTGGGATCAATGTTATTGTATTGATTCGCCATCAAATCCATAAAGTAATTACTGGTGTAGTAGTCAGAACTGGGACCTGCACCATCGTAATTGTCGTCAAAATAAGGATGTCTGCTATCCGGAGCCGCATTGTTTGTGCCCCACTGAAATTGCATGTCGTCAGTATAATTTAATATTAACTGTCCCCCAGCTACTAGGCTGTTTATTCTGGAAGTAGATTCCGCCGTATTAACCAGTCTACTTTGTACTGCCAGCTTTAACCTCATGGTGTTAGCTGCTTTTATCCATTTACCTTCGTCACCACCGTAGAACAAGTCATTGGTAGGCAAGGCTATTTCATTTTTCTGTAAATTGGAAATAGCAGTTACTAATAGTTGGTCTGCTGCTTCATAAATAGAAGCTCCCGAATCTAAAACAGGATTGAAAATTCCTTCTTCACCGCGCGCTGCTTCAGAATAAGGAACGTCTCCGAATAAATCAACAAAGTTGGTTATCACATAAGCTTCTAAAATCTGACCTATCGCAATATGTGTAAAGCGTCCGCCTTCTTCCGCCACGGGGTTCATTGTTCTTATATCTATTAAAACGCCAGCATAAGCATCTTCCCAAAGCTGATCAAAATCGCCCGGTTCATACAATTCTCGGTAAGTAGGACCAAATCCGTGTTGAATACGAACCGGTTCCATCCCAAATTGCGCCATACCATTCTCTGCACGTCCTTCGGTGCCGGAATGAATGTTTGCCACTTTAATCTGAATAGCATTCAGGAAAAAATCAACATCCGACTGAGCCGGGTTTAAAAAGTTTGGATCCGGTTGAACACCTAAATCGGTGGTTTCGCATCCATTTATTAGTAACATTGATGTGGCAACAAAAGCCAAACCAATAAACTTATACCTATTTTTCATAATATTCTTTATATTTTTCATTTCTTATCTATTAGAAGGTAGCTCTTACAGTTAATCCCAATCGTCTTGAAGAAGGACCGGTAAAGAAATCAATACCTTGTCCGTTACCTACACCTGTACTAGAGGAGTTCGTGTCATATCTTACATTTTTCGGCATATTTACAGATTTAAACCATAAATTTTGGCCGGAAACTGAGAACGACAAACTTCCAAAAAATGTATCTCTCAACCAATCTGATGGCACATTATAAGCTAAAGAAGCTTCCTGTAGTCTGATTGTAGTTCCATCAAAAACAGATAAACTGTTTACACCGCCACCAAAATAAGTATTAAAGCCTAATTCTGTGGCACTAATTGCGACATCGTTAACTTCACCACTTGATTGTATTACTCCAGGTAAAATATACTGACTTTCTCTGTCTATAGGATCGTCGGCATCAACAGTACCCCGGCCTATTAAGGCTGCTGAGGTTAGAGAATATATATCTCCACCATGTCTGTATTGTAAACTAGCAGATAATGTGAAATTTTTAAATGATACGCTTGGTATTATTGCCGCAGTCCAATCGGGGTTAGGGTCACCTATTTCAGTAAGCGTGTTATCAACAAGGTAACGACCAGCATCATTCACCAAATTGTTTCCAGCATCATCATTAAGAATTGTCGATCCTAAAAATACACCAAATGGTCTTCCTTCTACAGCGTAGTTGGCTGCCTCTCCTGTAATGCCCGAGGTAAGAAGAATATTGTCTGAAGACAACTTTGTAACCGTGGTTTCAATGGCAGAAAAGTTACCGGCAATATTAAATCCAACTGCGTGTTCAAATGGCTTAATAATATCAATGTTGGTGTCTATTTCAATACCTTGAGATTTAATCTCACCAATATTAACCGTGGTGCCTGTAAAACCCGTAGAAGTATCTAGTGGGCGGCTTGTGATCAAATCTGTGGTTTTCTTATCAAAGACACTTACATTAAGGTTCCATCTGTTAAAAAGTCGGGTGTCTATTCCTAGTTCAAGTTCTGTGACACGTTCCGGTTTTAAATCAGCGTTACCTAAAGAGTTGTCTACCGTATTAGAAGAAACGATATTTCCATTTAAGTCTACCAGGTTTCTTGCATTTAGCCCTAACACACTCCTTGTATTATAAGGAGTAGGGAATCCTGCAGAGGAACCGTAGCCAAAACGGAATTTCATATAAGATAGTGTTTTTCCTTGCCATGAATCCCATAAGGATGTGGGAATCCAGGAAACACTGGCTCCCGGATAGAATAAGGAATTATTTCCCGATTCCAAAGTAGAAGACCAATCGTTTCTACCTACCAGGTTCACATAAATCCAATCCTCATATCCAAAAGTTAAATCCAGATATGCACCAACCAAATTTTCCTCAGAATTTTGCGATAAATTTGGATTACCTGTTCTTACGAATGAGTTTTGAGAAGAAGGGGTAGTAAAGTTAAAATGATCCAGCACACCAAAAACGAGCTGACCAGTACTTTCAAGACCATCCGTTGTAAACTCATCACGCCTGGCATTTAAACCAAAGATTGCCTTAAGATTCAGGTCATCAGTAATGTTTTTATCGGCAGTTAGGATAATATCATGGTTCCAAACCGTACTCCTAACAGAACGGGTCCTAAGCAATCCTAAGGATTGACCATCAACGCCCCCCTTGTTTTGTCCGTAGGAATTCAATTCGGTATAGGTATCTAATCCTAATCTATAAGAAAGATTCATCCAATCGTTAATTTCATATGAAATGCCTGCATTCCCTATAAAACGATCTGTGTTCTGTTTAGTCCTAACATTATCAACGGTCCAATAAGGGTTTTGGATATCATTTCCAGACCTATAGTAAACACTTCTGCCATCAGGTGCCTGAAAAGGAAGGTTGGTAAGATCTACACTACGAGGTGTATATAAAATATCCCCGAAGACGGAACCACCATTAAAGGCTGATCCACTACCTGTACTAGGTGCTACCGGTGGAGATCGATAACCTGTACGAATAAAGTTAAATACTCCGTTTACGCTAAATTTGTTGTTTAATTTGGCATTTCCACCTAAGCTAAAGTTATTTCTCAATACGCCGTTTCCGGGCGTAATACCTTTGTCTTCTGTTCTTCCATAGTTGGCATTAAAATTAACTTTTTCACCACCCCCTCTAACATTCACAGAAAGAGAACTTACATAACCTGTTCTGAAAAAATCTTCAACACCATTATATGGCTTATATGCGTATGGACTAGCAAGAAGGGCTTCCTGCCCTGCCGCCAATGTAGGATCAGCCAGGAAATTTAAAGGGTGTCGCAGTTGAGCATCCCCGGCAGGATTTCCCAAAAACTGACCCGCATTTGAGATAGCGTCATCATCAGTTCTATCAAACCTAGGTCCCCAGTTACTAAAAAAGAAACCGAAACCCTGGTGGAATCCACCACCGTAATTATCCTGATATTTAGGAAGGATGGCCTCCGAATAGAATGTGCCAGCACTTATCGTAACTTCTGTTTTGCTTGGCGCGTCACCCTTAGCAGAAGCTTTAGTAGTAATCAATATTACCCCGTTTCGTCCTCTGTTACCATATAGAACTGTAGCACTTAAACCTTTAAGTACACTCACTTGATCAATTGTGTTTGGATCTATATCTAAAAATCTACTGGAGGCAGTATTACCATCCAAAATAGACCCCTGGTTATTGGTGCCTGAATCAATTGGCACGCCATCAACAACAAAAAGCGGTTGGTTAGACTGTGTAACAGAAGAATAACCCCGAATGATGATGTTGGTACCAGAACCGGAAAGACCATTGTTCGCAGTAATGTTAACACCTGCAACTTTACCTTGAAGAATCCTACCTAAGTCTGATTCGGGTCTTGATGCTACTTGTTCCTCGTCTACGGTTGCAACTGAATAACCCAAGGACCTTTCTTCTCTTTCAATACCTTGTGCAGTTACTACAACCTCTTCAAGAGCCTGGGCATCTTCTTCCATCTGTATACTAATGGTGCTACTTGCACCCACAACGACTCTTACATCTTTTTGTCCAATGTAGGTAAAGAGCAAGGCCTGACCTTCACTGGCACTAATTGAGTAATTACCATCGAAATCGGTCTGGGTACCAGTAGTTGTACCTTCAACAAGTATGTTTACACCAGGCAACGGTAAACCTTCAAAATCGGAAACCGTACCTGAAATCGTCTTGTCCTGCGCAAATGACAAATGCACAACAAACGCCAAAAGCAGCGTCAAGATTCCATTTAAATTTGTTCTCATTTTTTAATTATTTGAATTAGCTAACCACGAAAATCCAAATTTCATGTTAATAAACCAAACTTATTTTAATAAAACTTTAAGATGTAAGCCAAGAAAAAAACAATTCAACAGACTATTGTTAAATAAATTATCAAAAATATTGTTAAAAAAATGAGTATTAATCCTCATATTTCATAATAAAGTAATAATCCTAAGATATCTTTAGAAAAGTATTGTAAACTTCACAATTTTGTATCATATGGAAATTAAATTTAAATCTATGTATATATAAGGTATAAGCTATAGATTAATTAAGCCTTAAAAAGGTTCCTTTTGATCATTATAAGCCTCCAATAAAAAGAGCAAAAAAAAAATAAGAGAAAATTATGGGATAGCATTTGAATTATAATGAATAATTACTACATTTGCCAGCCCTTAAATGAGGGTAGTATTTATACATATATATTAGTATGCCAACAATTTCACAATTAGTACGAAAAGGAAGGGCCACAATTACCAAGAAGAGTAAATCGGCTGCTTTGGATTCGTGCCCCCAGCGAAGAGGGGTTTGTACGCGGGTTTATACCACTACACCTAAGAAACCAAATTCTGCAATGCGAAAAGTTGCAAGGGTTAGGTTAACCAATGGTAAAGAGGTAAACGCATACATTCCCGGCGAGGGTCACAATCTCCAGGAGCACTCGATAGTATTGGTTAGAGGCGGAAGGGTGAAAGATTTGCCAGGAGTTAGATATCATATTGTCCGAGGGGCTTTAGATACAGCAGGAGTTGCTGGAAGGACCCAAAGAAGATCTAAATACGGAGCAAAACGCCCTAAAAAGTAATCTAAACTTGTAAGAAGAAGAGATGAGAAAAAGACAGGCGAAAAAAAGACCACTATTACCGGATCCAAGGTTTAATGACCAACTGGTAACACGTTTTGTGAATATGTTAATGTGGGACGGAAAGAAATCAGTTGCCTTTAAAGTATTCTACGATGCAATGGATATTGTAGAAGAAAAGAAAACAGATGAAGAGAAATCTGCATTGGAATTGTGGAAAGAAGCTCTTTCCAATGTAATGCCACACGTAGAGGTTAGAAGTAGAAGAGTAGGTGGTGCAACTTTTCAGATCCCCATGCAAATAAGACCGGATAGAAAAATTTCTACTTCCATGAAATGGCTTATAAGCTTTTCGCGAAAGCGTAACGAAAAGTCCATGGCTCAAAAATTGGCTGGAGAAGTATTGGCAGCTTCTAAAGAAGAAGGTGCTGCAGTTAAAAGAAGAGTGGATACTCATAAAATGGCAGAGGCTAACAAAGCATTTTCCCACTTTAGATTTTAAAAAGTAAAATGGCTAGAGATTTAAAATATACACGAAATATAGGTATTGCAGCGCATATTGATGCAGGTAAGACCACCACTACTGAGCGTATTTTGTATTATACGGGCGTTAGTCATAAAATGGGTGAAGTACACGATGGTGCGGCAACAATGGACTGGATGGCGCAGGAGCAGGAACGCGGCATTACAATTACCTCGGCCGCTACAACATGTACCTGGGATTTTCCAACCAAGAACGGACAAATTCTTCCTGAATCTAAACCCTACCATTTTAATATTATAGATACCCCCGGACACGTAGATTTTACTGTTGAAGTGAATCGTTCCCTGAGGGTTTTAGATGGTTTGGTTTTTCTATTTAGCGCAGTAGATGGTGTTGAGCCTCAGTCTGAAACTAACTGGAGGTTGGCAGACAATTACAAAGTTCCGCGAATAGGCTTTGTTAACAAGATGGACAGACAGGGATCTAACTTTTTAATGGTTAGTAAGCAGGTTAAGGATATGTTGAAATCCAATGCAGTTCCAATTGTTTTGCCTATAGGCGATGAAGCAGATTTTAAAGGTATTGTTGACCTTGTTAAAAACCGTGCTATTGTATGGAATGAAGAAGATATGGGTTCTACTTTTGATATCGTTGATATTCCTGAAGAAATGAAAGACGAAGTACGCGAATATCGTGCTGCTTTGATTGAAGCGGTAGCGGAATACGATGAAGGGTTGATGGAGAAGTTCTTTGAAGATGAAGATTCTATTACTGAAGATGAAGTACATGCGGCTTTAAGAGCGGCGGTTATGGATATGAGTATTATTCCAATGATTTGTGGCTCTTCCTTTAAAAACAAAGGAGTCCAATTTTTATTGGATGCTGTTTGTCGTTACCTGCCTTCTCCTATGGATAAGGAAGGGATTATAGGGATAGATCCAAAAACAGATAAAGAAGTATTAAGAAAACCAGACATAAATGAGCCGTTTGCGGCTTTAGCGTTTAAAATTGCCACGGATCCATTTGTAGGTCGTTTAGCTTTCTTCAGAGCGTATTCGGGCAAATTAAATGCGGGATCTTATGTGCTTAATAATCGCTCAGGGAATAAGGAAAGAATTTCAAGAATATATCAGATGCATTCCAATAAGCAGAATGCCGTAGATTCTATTGCGGCTGGTGATATTGGTGCAGCTGTAGGTTTTAAAGATATTAAAACAGGGGATACACTTTCTGATGAAAAACATCCAATTATTCTGGAAAGTATGGATTTCCCTGATCCTGTTATCGGGATTGCTGTAGAGCCTAAAACCAAGGCTGATGTTGATAGATTAGGAATGTCATTGGCTAAATTGGCTGAAGAAGATCCGACTTTTGTGGTAAAAACGGATGAAGCTTCAGGCCAGACCATTATTTCTGGTATGGGCGAGTTGCACCTTGATATTATTGTGGACCGCTTAAGAAGGGAGTTTAAAGTTGATGTCAATCAAGGAAAACCTCAGGTTGAGTACAAAGAAGCGATTACTCAAAGCGCTAATCACCGGGAAACTTATAAAAAACAAACAGGTGGTCGTGGTAAATTTGCAGATATCGTATTTACAATGGAACCAAGAGAGGACGGAATATCCGGATTGGAATTTGTAAATGTGATCAAGGGGGGGAATATACCCAGGGAATATATTCCTTCGGTAGAAAAAGGATTTAAAGAGGCTATGAAGAATGGTCCTTTAGCCGGGTTTGAAATGGATAGTATGAAAATCACTCTTAAGGATGGTTCTTTTCATCCTGTGGATTCCGACTCTCTTTCTTTTGAACTTGCGGCTAAAATTGGATATAAAGGAGCTGCAAAGTCGGCAAAAGCGGTACTTATGGAGCCCATTATGAAGTTAGAGGCGCTTACGCCCGAAGAGAATATGGGTGATATTGTTGGTGACCTTAACCGCAGGAGAGGGCATGTTACTAATATGGACGACAGAGCGGGTGCTAAGGTTATAAAGGCAGAGGTACCTCTTTCAGAGATGTTTGGTTATGTAACTGCACTTAGGACATTGTCCTCTGGCAGGGCGACTTCAACCATGGAATTTTCACATTATGCAGAAACCCCTTCTGGTTTGGCAGAAGAGGTTATAAAAGCAGCAACAGGTGTAACCGCCTAAATTTTAGTATTATGAGTCAGAAAATTAGAATAAAACTAAAATCGTACGATCATAACCTGGTAGACAAATCTGCCGAGAAGATCGTGAAAACGGTAAAATCGACTGGTGCTGTTGTTACAGGTCCAATTCCTTTGCCAACGCATAAAAAGATATTTACGGTTTTGCGCTCACCCCATGTGAACAAGAAATCGAGGGAGCAATTCCAGTTGAGTTCTTATAAAAGACTTCTGGATATTTATAGTTCCTCATCAAAAACAATTGACGCGCTTATGAAGCTGGAGCTTCCAAGTGGTGTTGAGGTGGAGATAAAAGTGTGATAGACCATTCCGTTTCGGTTTGAAACGGATAACATGTCCGGAGCGTTTCGCAAAGGAAAAACGGTAACAAAAATATATTCGGGATCGAATTGTTTTTGATCCTGTTTTTTTTGCAGAAAAAATAGTTTAAGAATAATTAATAAATAAATAATATGTCTGGGTTAATAGGAAAAAAAGTAGGCATGACCAGCATTTTTGACGATAACGGGAAAAATATTCCCTGTACTGTCATAGAAGCTGGACCGTGCATAGTTACCCAAGTCAGAACCGAAGAGGTAGACGGGTACAATGCCCTTCAGCTTGGTTTCGATGACAAGGCAGAAAAGCGTGCTAATAAGGCTGAAATGGGCCATTTTAAAAAAGCAGGTTCTTCCACCAAAAAGAAAGTCGTTGAATTCCGGGATTTTGAAGGAGAATTTAAATTAGGTGAGACAGTTGGTGTCGACGTATTTGTTGAAGGCGAATTTGTTGATGTCTCGGCCACATCTAAAGGGAAAGGATTCCAGGGAGTCGTTAAGAGACACGGTTTTGCAGGGGTTGGACAAGCAACTCACGGTCAGCATAACAGACTGAGAGCTCCTGGTTCAATAGGTGCTGCTTCATATCCTGCAAGAGTTTTTAAAGGAATGAAAATGGCAGGAAGAATGGGTGGCGGTAGAGTTACCGTTCAAAACCTCAGAGTTTTAAAAGTTGTTCCGGAAAAGAATCTTTTGGTTGTAAAAGGTTGTGTACCCGGTCATAAAAATGCTTACTTAACTATAGAGAAGTAATGAAGGTAGCAGTTTTAGATGTAAAAGGAAAAGAAACTGGACGAAAGGCAGACCTATCGGACGCAGTTTACAAAATAGAACCCAACAAGCATGCAATTTATTTGGATGTTAAGCAGTACATGGCTCATCAAAGGCAAGGTACTCATAGCGCCAAAGAACGCGCGGACATAGTTGGAAGTACCAGGAAGATTAAGAAACAAAAGGGAACTGGGACCGCGCGAGCGGGAAGTATTAAATCCCCGATATTTCGTGGTGGAGGAAGGGTTTTTGGACCTAGACCAAAAGATTATACCCAAAAGCTTAATAAGAATGTAAAGAGGTTGGCGAGAAAATCTGCATTAAGCCTTAAGAGTCAGGATCAGGCGATTATGGTTGTAGAAGACTTCAATTTTGATTCCCCAAAGACCAAAGATTTCATTCAGGTTTTGAAATCCTTAGGATTGGAAAACAAAAAATCTTTATTTGTGTTGGGTGATTCAATTAATAATGTATATTTGTCGTCGCGTAATTTAAAAGGTTACGAAGTAGTAACTAATTCAGAATTAAGTACTTACAAAATTCTTAATGCAAATCAAATCGTTCTTCTGGAAGGTTCTTTAGAAGGAATTGAAGCGAACTTAAATAAATAGGTTAGACATGAGTGTGTTGATAAAGCCAATTATAACGGAAAAAATGACAGCGGATAGCGAGTTGTATAATCGCTACGGTTTTGTTGTGAATCCTAAGGCCAATAAACTACAGATCAAGGATGCCGTTGAAGCGGCTTATGGCGTTTCAGTGAAAAAAGTTCGAACAATGAATTATGGGCCTTCGCGCAAAACCCGTTCTACAAAAACAGGGATTCAGCACGGAAAATCTAATGCATTTAAGAAAGCCATTGTTGATGTGGAAGAAGGGGAAGTAATCGATTTTTACAGTAATCTATAAAGACACCAAATGTCAGTTAGAAAATTAAAACCGATCACTCCAGGACAGCGTTTTAAAGTAGTAAACGGGTTTGACGCCATTACTGCTGATAAGCCGGAGAAAAGCTTGCTTGCTCCGTTAAAAAAGTCTGGAGGTAGAAACAGTCAGGGAAAAATGACCATACGCCATAGAGGTGGTGGGCATAAAAGAAGGTATCGAATTATTGATTTCAAACGGGAAAAACAGGACGTTGCTGCAGTAGTAAAGTCTATCCAGTATGATCCAAATAGAACAGCTTTTATCGCCTTAGTGGAATACGCAGACGGTGAAAAGCGATATATTATTGCTCCAAATGGCTTGCAGGTAGGACAGAAAATATCTTCTGGTGAAAATGCAGCTCCTGAGATAGGTAATGCTCTTCCCTTAAGTGGAATTCCATTGGGAACTATTATTTCTTGCATTGAATTACGTCCCGGTCAGGGTGCGATAATGGCAAGAAGTGCTGGAACTTTTGCTCAACTAATGGCAAGAGAAGGAAAGTATGCCACAGTAAAATTGCCTTCTGGTGAGACAAGATTGGTACTGGCAAATTGTTTGGGCACTATTGGTGCAGTCTCAAATTCAGACCAACAGTTGATTGTTTCTGGTAAAGCAGGAAGAAGCAGATGGCTGGGTAGAAGACCAAGAACCAGACCAGTGGCTATGAACCCTGTAGATCATCCAATGGGTGGTGGTGAAGGTAGAGCCTCTGGTGGACATCCAAGATCTAAAAACGGAATTCCTGCTAAAGGATTCAGGACTAGGTCAAAGACCAAGGATACAAATAGGTATATATTAGAACGTAGAAAGAAATAAAAAGTAGAAAGAAATGGCACGTTCACTAAAAAAAGGACCATACATTCATCATAGTTTGGATAAAAAAGTCCAGCTGAATATAGATTCTGGAAAGAAGTCGGTAATAAAGACCTGGTCCAGAGCATCGACAATTAGTCCGGACTTCGTAGGTCAGACCATTGCGGTTCACAACGGAAGACAATTTGTTCCCGTATATGTTACCGAGAATATGGTGGGACACAAACTGGGCGAATTCTCTCCAACAAGATCTTTCCGAGGTCATGCTGGGGCAAAAAATAAAGGTAAAAGGTAAGTAAGCTATGGGAGTTCGAAAAAAACAAATGGCCGAAAGACTAAAGGCGGAAAAACAAAAAATAGCATTTGCTAAATTAAATAACTGCCCTACATCACCAAGAAAAATGCGTTTAGTTGCAGATTTGGTACGTGGAGCAGAAGTAGAAAAGGCCCTTGCTATTCTTAGATTCAGTCCTAAAGAAGCGTCTCGTAGGTTGGAAAAGTTGTTGCTTTCAGCAATCGCAAACTGGCAGGCGAAAAATGAAGAGGTAAATATTGAAGAAGTTGAGCTATTTGTAAAAGAAATAACAGTAGACAGCGGGCGAATGCTAAAAAGATTAAGGCCGGCACCTCAAGGTAGGGCTCATAGAATAAGAAAACGTTCCAACCATGTTACATTGGTATTGGGATCTAACAATAATACACAAAGCTAGAAATTTTAGTATGGGACAAAAAACAAATCCAATCGGAAATCGTCTAGGAATAATCAGAGGTTGGGAATCCAACTGGTATGGAGGAAACGATTATGGCGATAAACTAGCCGAAGACGATAAGATAAGAAAATATGTTCATACACGTTTGGCGAAGGCTAGTGTATCCAGAGTAATTATTGAGAGAACTTTAAAGCTAATTACAGTAACCATTACAACAGCCAGACCGGGTATTATTATTGGCAAAGGTGGCCAGGAAGTTGATAAATTAAAAGAAGAGCTTAAAAAAATCACTGATAAGGAAGTACAGATAAATATTTTCGAGATAAAAAGGCCTGAAGTTGATGCAAATCTAGTAGCGGCAAGTGTGGCCCGTCAGATCGAAAATAGAATTTCATTCAGAAGAGCTATTAAAATGGCAATTGCGGCGGCAATGAGAATGAATGCGGAGGGAATTAAAATACAGATTTCCGGAAGGTTGAATGGGGCTGAAATGGCAAGGTCAGAATCTTATAAAGATGGTAGAATTCCTTTATCGACTTTTAGAGCTGATATAGACTATGCACTTCACGAAGCTCATACCACCTATGGAAGATTAGGTATTAAGGTATGGATCATGAAAGGTGAAGTATATGGTAAAAGAGAGCTTTCTCCTCTAATTGGTATGTCTAAAGGACAGTCCAAAGGAAAGCAGCATGATGCAGCTAAAAAACAACGTCGCAGAAAGTAATAATTAAAGAAGAAGTTAGAGATTATGTTACAGCCAAAAAGAACGAAGTTTCGCAAAGCGCAGAAAGGACGTATGAAGGGAAATTCCGGTAGAGGGAATCAACTTTCTAATGGAATGTTCGGAATTAAATCTTTGGATTCCTGCTTTCTTACTTCCCGCCAGATTGAGGCGGCTCGTATTGCTGCGACCAGGTATATGAAAAGACAAGGGCAATTATGGATTAAAATTTTCCCGGACAAGCCTATTACCAAAAAACCTTTAGAGGTTCGTATGGGTAAAGGTAAAGGAGCTCCGGAATATTTTGTCGCTGTAGTTAAGCCCGGAAGAATAATGTTCGAGGTTGCTGGTGTGCCCATGGACATAGCTAAGGAAGCTTTAAGGCTTGCAGCGCAAAAATTACCAGTAAAGACAAAATTTATAGTGGCTAGGGATTACGAAGCGGCATAATTTTTATAATTAGGATGATGAAACAATCAGAAATAAAAGAATTATCGGTAGAAGAATTGAAGGAGAAAATGGCACAATTTAAGAAGCAGCATGCAGATCTTAAAATCGCCCACTCCGTCACTCCACTGGAAAACCCCCTTCAAATTAGGAAGGCAAGAAGAAATGTGGCACAATTGGCTACTGAATTAACAAAAAGGGATAACCAATAATTGGTTCTGCTTTATGGAAAAAAGAAATTTAAGAAAGGAAAGAGTAGGCGTTGTAACTAGCAACAAAATGGAGAAATCTATTGTGGTTGCTGAAGTTAAGCGCGTTAAGCATCCTATGTATGGTAAGTTCGTACTGCGAACAAAAAAGTATGTTGCACATGATGAGACCAATGACTGCAATATTGGGGATACTGTTAAGATAATGGAGACACGTCCATTGAGTAGAACCAAATGTTGGAGACTGGTTGAAGTCCTAGAAAGAGCCAAATAATTATGTTACAGCAAGAATCAAGATTAAAAGTAGCAGATAATACGGGTGCCAAAGAGGTATTAACCATACGGGTACTTGGTGGTACAAAGAGGAGATATGCATCAGTGGGTGACAAAATTGTAGTCACTGTTAAAGAGGCCACTCCAAATGGGGGTATTAAGAAAGGTACTGTTTCAACGGCCGTTGTGGTAAGAACAAAAAAAGAAGTAAGGAGACCGGATGGTTCTTATATTCGTTTTGATGATAACGCCTGTGTTTTGTTAGATCCTACAGGTGAAATGAGAGGAACTCGCGTCTTCGGACCTGTTGCCAGGGAGTTGCGTGATAAACAATTCATGAAAATTGTTTCATTAGCTCCTGAGGTGCTTTAAAATATTGTAAGATGAAATTAAGAATAAAAACGGGAGATAAAGTAAGGATAATTGCAGGTGACCATAAAGGAACCGAAGGCAAAGTTACTCTTGTGGACCGTGAAAAAAATAAGGCGATCGTAGAAGGTGCCAATATGGTGTCTAAACACGAAAAACCAAGTGCACAAAATCCTCAGGGAGGAATTGTGAAAAAAGAAGCTCCTATACATTTATCTAACTTATCTCTTATTGATTCCAAATCTGGTGAAACAACAAGAGTGGGCTATGAGGTAAGAGATGGGAAGAAAGTACGATTTTCTAAAAAATCTAACGAAGTAATTTAGTTATGGCTTACGTTCCAAGATTAAAGCAAGAATATGGAGAGCGAATTGTTTCAGCTCTCAAAGAAGAATTTGGTTACAAAAATGTAATGCAAGTACCCAAGCTGCAAAAGATAGTTGTCAGCAGGGGTGTTGGTGCAGCGGTAGCCGATAAAAAATTGGTGGACCATGCCTTAGATGAGTTAACCCTAATCACAGGGCAAAAGGCGATATCAACAATATCAAAAAAGGATGTTGCAGCTTTTAAACTCAGAAAGGGTATGCCTATAGGAGCTAAAGTTACTCTTAGAGGTGAGCAGATGTATGAATTTTTAGATAGATTAGTGACTTCTGCCTTGCCAAGGGTAAGAGATTTCCAGGGAATTAGAGCGACAGGTTTTGATGGAAGAGGAAATTACAACCTGGGTGTAACAGAGCAGATCATATTTCCAGAAATTAATATTGATAAGATTAATAGGATTAATGGAATGGATATCACCTTTGTAACTAGTGCTGATACAGATAAAGAAGCAAAATCATTGTTAACCGAATTGGGATTACCTTTTAAAAAGAATTAGTATGGCTAAAGAATCAATGAAAGCCCGTGAAAGAAAAAGGGCGAAGGCTGTAGCAAAATATGCTGAGAAGAGAAAGGCTTTAAAAGAAGCCGGCGACTACGAGGCTTTGCAAAAACTGCCTAAAAATGCTTCTCCTGTTCGTATGCATAATAGATGTAAATTGACAGGTAGACCTAAGGGGTATATGAGAACTTTTGGTATTTCTCGTGTGATGTTTAGAGAAATGGCTAACCAAGGATTGATTCCAGGTGTTAAAAAAGCAAGTTGGTAACCCAATATAAAAGTTAAGAAGATGTTTACAGATCCAATAGCAGATTATTTAACAAGAATTAGAAACGCCAGTAGTGCGGGTCATAGGGTAGTTGAAATTCCCGCTTCTAATTTGAAAAAAGAAGTAACTAAAATATTATTCGATCAAGGATATATTTTGAGTTATAAATTCGAGGAGAATGAGGTACAGGGAATTATTAAAATTGCCCTGAAGTATGATAGGCTGACCAAAGAACCGGTGATTAGAAAGATTCAGCGTTTAAGTACGCCAGGTCTTAGAAAATATGCCAGTTCCGGAGATATGCCCAGAGTACTTAATGGCTTGGGAGTAGCTATTGTGTCTACTTCTCATGGAGTTATGACAAGTAAACAAGCCCAGCGAGACAATGTTGGCGGGGAAGTTTTATGCTACGTTTATTAAGAAAAAAGAGAAAGGAAAATGTCTAGAATAGGTAACAATCCAATAGAAATTCCGGAAGGAGCCACAGTTGAACTGCAGGATAATTTTATTACCGTAAAAGGGAAATTGGGTGAATTAACTCAGGAATATTCAGGGGTTTCCATAAAAGCTGAAGATGGCCAGGTTGTGGTTACAAGACCTTCTGATTCTAAAGAACATAAAGCCAAACACGGCCTCTATAGATCCTTGATTTCCAATATGATTTTGGGAGTGACCAATGGATGGTCTAAAGAGCTCGAATTGGTTGGTGTTGGTTACCGTGCGGGTAATCAGGGCCAAAAGTTAGATTTGGCTTTGGGTTTCTCACATAATATTGTTTTGAATTTAGCTCCTGAAGTTAAAGTTGAGACTATTTCTGAAAAGGGAAAGAACCCAATTATAAAGCTTACCTCACATGACAAACAATTGGTAGGCCAAATTGCGGCCAAAATAAGATCATTCCGCAAACCAGAACCTTACAAAGGAAAAGGGATAAAATTTGTTGGAGAACAATTAAGAAGAAAAGCAGGTAAATCCGCTTAAGAATTGAATTATGGGATTATCAAAAACTGAAAGAAGAGAGCGTATTAGAAAAAGGATAAGAAAAGTATCCTTTGGTACAACAGAGAGGCCTAGATTGTCTGTTTTTAGAAGCAATAAAGAGATTTATGCTCAAATAATAGACGATAATAACGGGACCACTTTAGTTGCCGCTTCTTCAAGGGATAAGGAACTAAGTAAGGCAAAAGGCACAAAGATAGAGATTGCCAGCCTTGTTGGTAAGGCAGTAGCTGAAAAAGCAAAGAAAGCCGGGATAGAAGCAGTTGCTTTTGATCGTGGTGGTAATTTATATCACGGTAGAGTAAAATCATTGGCCGAAGGCGCCAGAGAGGCCGGTCTAAAATTTTAATAGGAAATATGTTCGGGAATTACAAAAATGTAGAAATTGTTAAACCGGGAGGTCTTGAACTAAAAGACAGATTGGTTGGTGTTCAAAGGGTTACTAAAGTAACTAAAGGAGGTAGAGCTTTTGGTTTTTCTGCGATCGTGGTAGTTGGTGATGAGAATGGTGTAGTTGGTCATGGTCTTGGGAAGTCTAAAGAGGTGGCTACTGCTATAGCAAAAGCCATTGAGGATGCTAAAAAGAATCTGATAAGAATACCATTAATTAAAGGAACTTTGCCACATGAGCAAAAAGGTAAGTTTGGCGGTGCACGTGTGTACATTCAGCCTGCTTCCCATGGTACAGGAGTAATTGCCGGAGGTGCGGTTAGAGCCGTATTGGAATCAGTTGGTGTACAAGACGTTTTGTCCAAGTCTCAGGGATCTTCTAACCCACATAATGTGGTAAAGGCTACATTTGATGCTTTACTACAATTAAGGGATGCCAGGACTGTAGCAAAGCAAAGAGGTGTTTCGTTAGAAAAAGTCTTTAAAGGATAAGTAACAAGAGTATGGCAAAGATTAGAGTTAAGCAGGTAAGAAGTAGCATTAAAAGGCCACAAAATCAGAAAAGAACACTGGAGGCACTTGGATTGCGTAAGATTGGTCATATTGTGGAGCATGAAAACACACCCAATATTATGGGGATGATCAATAAGGTTAAACACTTAGTTTCTACGGAAGAAGCATAAAAAATATTTGTAATGAATTTAGGGAATTTAAAACCAGCCAAAGGGTCTGTTCATAAAGCCGGGAAAACCATAGGCCGAGGCCAGGGTTCTGGTAAAGGTGGTACTGCAACAAGAGGGCATAAAGGTGCTAAATCAAGATCCGGGTATTCCAGGAAGATCGGTTTTGAAGGAGGTCAGATGCCTTTACAAAGACGAGTACCAAAATTTGGTTTTACCAATATTAACAGAAAAGAATATCAGGGCATAAATCTGAATAAACTTCAGGAGCTTGCAGATAAAGGATTGGTTAAAAAAACAGTCACTGTTAAAGATCTTGTGGATAACGGAATGGCTCATAAAAACGATTTGGTTAAGATATTAGGCGGTGGTGAACTAAAAGCGTCTCTTAAAATAACCGTACATAAATTTACTGCAACTGCAAAAGCTGCTATTGAAGCTGCTGGTGGTGAAGCAATAAATTTATAAGTAAAGAAGATTATGAAGAAATTTTTTGAGGTTATATCAAATATCTGGAAAATTGACGAACTAAGGAGCAGAATTATTGTAACCTTAGGTCTGCTGCTTGTGTATCGCTTTGGTGCTCAGGTTGTTCTTCCCGGTATTGATACTTCTCAATTAGCAGAATTATCTTCAAGTACAGAAACGGGTATTTTGGGTCTTTTAAATGCCTTTACCGGTGGTGCTTTTGCTAATGCTTCTGTATTTGCTCTTGGAATTATGCCCTATATCTCTGCATCTATTGTGGTTCAATTAATGGGAATCGCAGTGCCTTATCTTCAAAAACTAGATAAGGAAGGTGAAAGTGGAAGAAAAACAAAAAACCAGATAACCAGATGGCTAACTATTGGTATCTGTATTGTGCAGGCTCCCGCCTACCTCTATAGTCTTGGTGCCCTGGGTGTTCCGGATAGTGCATTCCTGTTAGGAAAAGGCTTGAGTTTTATAGTACCATCAGTAATCATTTTGGTAACAGGTTGTGTATTTGCCATGTGGTTAGGAGAAAAAATTACGGATAAAGGAATTGGAAATGGTATTTCTCTCCTTATTATGATTGGTATAATCGCCAATATGCCACAATCTTTTGTTCAGGAGTTTGTTTCCAGAACGGCGAATAATACAGGTGGACTGATGTTTATGCTTATAGAAGTTATTCTTTGGTTTCTTGTTATTCTGGCCAGTGTTCTATTGGTTATGGCAACGAGGAGAATACCGGTTCAATATGCAAGGAGGACAGCCTCCGGAGGGTATGAAAAAAACATTACTGGTTCCAGACAATACATTCCTTTGAAATTGAACGCTTCCGGTGTAATGCCTATAATTTTCGCACAGGCTATTATGTTTGCGCCGGGGTTATTAGGAAGAACTTTTAATAATACAGCAGTTGGCCAATGGATGGAGGTACAGTTTCAGGATATTTTTGGATTGGCCTATAATATTTTATTTGCATTGCTGATTATAATATTTACATATTTCTATACTGCCATTACAGTTCCAACGAATAAAATGGCTGATGATTTGAAACGCAGTGGTGGTTTTATACCGGGTATCAGACCAGGTAAAGAAACAGGAGATTTTCTTGATAAGATAATGTCATTAATCACCTTGCCGGGATCCGTTTTCCTTGCCCTGTTAGCAGTATTACCTGCCGTAGTGGTTAAATTAATGGATATTCAGGCAGGATGGGCCTTATTTTATGGAGGCACATCACTTTTGATCATGGTAGGGGTAGCTATTGATACTGTACAGCAGGTTAATTCTTACTTGTTGAACAGGCATTATGACGGATTGATGAAATCAGGTAAAAACCGAAAAGTCGCATAAGTTATGGCCAAACAAGCACCCATAGAGCAAGACGGTAGCATTATAGAGGCTTTGTCCAATGCAATGTTTCGTGTGGAACTTGAAAATGGACATGTGGTTACTGCTCATATTTCTGGTAAGATGCGTATGCATTATATAAAATTGTTACCCGGAGATAAGGTAAAACTGGAAATGAGCCCATACGATTTAACAAAGGCGAGAATTACATATAGATACTAACAAAGACAGAATGAAAGTTAGAGCATCCATAAAGAAAAGAAGTGTCGACTGCAAAATAGTACGCAGAAAAGGCACATTGTACGTAATCAATAAAAAGAATCCTAGATTCAAACAAAGACAAGGGTAATTATGGCAAGAATTGCAGGTGTAGATATACCAAAACAAAAAAGAGGCGTCATAGCACTTACCTATATTTTTGGTATCGGTAAAAGCAGGGCACAAGAGTTATTAGAGAAAGCCCAGGTAAATCTGGATAGCAAAGTATCAGACTGGAACGATGATGAAATTGGTCGTATTCGGGATGCTGTTTCCTCTTATAAAATTGAAGGGGAACTTCGTTCTGAAAATCAGTTGAATATTAAGCGTCTGATGGATATTGGCTGTTACAGAGGAATCCGCCACAGATCCGGACTTCCGCTTAGAGGACAAAGGACCAAGAATAATTCCAGGACCAGGAAAGGAAAAAGAAAAACGGTTGCGAATAAGAAAAAAGCAACCAAATAATTAGCATAATATGGCAAAGACAGGTACTAAAGGAGCTAAAAAACGCAAGGTAATCGTTGAATCGGCTGGTGAAGCCCATGTAACGGCTTCCTTTAATAACATAATAATTTCTTTGACCAACAAAAAAGGCGATGTTATTTCATGGTCTTCTGCTGGTAAAATGGGATTTAGAGGTTCTAAAAAGAATACTCCTTATGCCGCTCAGGTAGCAGCTGAAGAATGTTGCAAAGTAGCTCATGAAGCGGGATTGAGAAAGGTGAAAGTTTATGTAAAAGGACCAGGTAACGGAAGAGAATCTGCAATTAGGTCAATTCATAATGCCGGTATTGAAGTTACTGAGATTGTAGATGTAACACCATTACCACATAACGGTTGTAGACCACCCAAAAGAAGAAGAGTTTAATTAAGTTACATATTTATAAAAGGTTAATTCACAGGAAGTGCAATTACGATTATCGAAGGATAAGCCTTAATTCATAATCACATTTCCAAATTTAAAGAAGATGGCAAGATATACAGGACCTAAATCAAAGATCGCACGTAAATTCGGCGAAGCAATTTTCGGAGACGACAAAGCTTTCGAGAAAAAAAACTACCCCCCGGGACAACATGGTAATAACAGACGTCGTGGTAAAAAATCTGAGTATGCTATCCAGTTGATGGAAAAGCAGAAAGCAAAATATACCTATGGCATATTGGAGAAACAATTCAGAAACCTCTTTGCCAAAGCTAACAGGAGTAAAGGTGTAACTGGTGAAGTATTGCTCCAATTCTGTGAAGCACGTCTTGATAATGTAGTTTACAGGATGGGAATTGCAAATTCCAGAAGAGGTGCAAGACAGCTGGTTTCCCATAGACACATTACTGTTAATGGTGAATTGGTAAATATTCCTTCTTATTCCTTAAAAGTAGGTGATGTTGTAGGGGTACGGGAAAAATCAAAATCTCTTCAGGCAATACAAGATGCACTTAGTGCAAATAGCAGTGTGTATGAATGGATGACATGGAACAATGACAAAATGGAAGGGAATTTTGTTTCCATTCCAGAAAGAATTCAGATTCCGGAGAATATTAAAGAACAATTAATCGTGGAGTTATACTCTAAATAAAAACAACACAAATCCGACTATGGCATTATTAAATTTTCAGAAGCCCGATAAAGTTATAATGATAGATTCCTCAGATTTCGAAGGCAAATTTGAATTTCGCCCTTTGGAACCTGGTTATGGTTTGACTGTTGGGAACGCCTTGCGAAGAGTATTGCTTTCTTCTTTGGAAGGTTTTGCAATTACATCCGTAAGAATTGATAAAGTAGAGCATGAATTTTCGGTTATTGAAGGTGTTGTGGAAGATGTTACCGAAATCATCCTAAACCTTAAACAAGTTCGATTTAAAAGACAAATTGAAGATGTTAATGAGGAAACCGTTTCCATATCTGTAAGTGGTAAGGATCAGCTTACTGCAGGAGATTTTCAAAAATTCATCTCTGGTTATCAGGTGCTAAACCCGGACCTGGTTATTTGCAACATGGAGCCGAAGGTGAGCATAAATATGGAGGTAATCATTGAAAAAGGTCGTGGTTATGTACCGGCAGAAGAAAATAAAAAGTCTAATGCACCTTTGGGAAGTATAGCTATCGATTCTATTTTTACCCCGGTAAAAAATGTGAAATACAGCATTGAAAACTTCCGTGTTGAGCAAAAAACGGATTATGAGAAATTGGTATTTGAGATCGTTACCGATGGTTCTATTCATCCAAAAGATGCATTGACAGAAGCGGCAAAAGTACTGATACACCATTTCATGTTGTTTTCAGATGAACGTATTACTCTTGAAGCTGATGAAATAGCGCAAACAGAGACCTACGATGAAGAATCTCTGCATATGCGTCAGCTTTTAAAGACTAAACTTGTTGATATGGATCTTTCTGTTAGAGCTTTAAATTGTTTAAAGGCTGCAGAAGTAGATACATTAGGCGATTTAGTTTCGTTCAATAAAAACGATTTAATGAAATTCAGGAACTTTGGTAAAAAATCATTGACAGAATTAGAAGAGCTGGTTATAAACAAAGGCCTTAATTTTGGGATGGATCTTTCAAAGTACAAATTAGATAAGGATTAATTTATCAATAAAGACAGGACTTTTCCTGTTTTTATTAAGCATTTATATAAGTAACGATGAGACACGGTAAAAAAGTCAATCATTTAGGAAGAAAGTCAGCTCATAGAAAAGCTATGTTGGCTAACATGGCTTGTTCGTTGATTGAACATAAAAGAATTAATACAACTGTGGCAAAGGCTAAAGCCTTAAAGCAGTTTATAGAGCCATTAATAACTAAATCGAAAGCTGAGAATAATCAGACTACGGAAAAAGGAACACATAACAGACGTATCGCATTTAAGAACCTAAGGGATAAGTATGCGGTTACAGAATTATTTGGAAGTGTTTCCGGCAAGATTGGTGAACGGCCCGGAGGTTATACCCGAATTATTAAATTGGGAAACAGGCTTGGCGATAACGCCGATATGGCAATGATAGAACTTGTAGACTATAATGAGGTTTACAATGCCGGTAAAGCTGCTAAAAAGAAAACTACAAGAAGAAGTAGAAGAGGTAAAAAGGCTGATGAGGCAGTAGTAGAAAAAGCTACTGAGACCGCTGTAGTTGAAGAGACTGCGGAAGCAGTAACGGAAGAAGTAAAGGAGACAGAGGCAGTAGAAACCGAGGAAGCGACTCAAGAAACTGAGGAGGTTAAAAAACCAGAGGCAACTAAAGAAGAAGTGTCAGAACCTGAAGCAACTAAAGAAGAAGCGTCAGAACCTGAAGCATCAGAACCAGAAGATTCCGAAGAAAAGAAAAATGATCCTGAAGCATAAATTGTTTATAAAATCTTTAATATTTAATAAAGGATAGACCTAAAAGTCTATCCTTTTTTTATGTTTATTTGTCAAACGTAATCTTATTTAGCAATATGAAGTATCAATCCAAAAAGAAAGCACTATTATTATTGGAAGACGGGACCATTTTCTTTGGTAAGGCAGTAGGAAACAAAGAAGGAACTGCATATGGAGAAGTTTGTTTTAATACCGGGATGACTGGTTATCAGGAAATATTTACAGATCCTTCTTATTTCGGTCAACTCATGGTTACTACAAATGCTCACATAGGTAATTATGGGACCAATATGGATGAGGTGGAATCCGGTTCTGTAAAAATAGCGGGATTGATATGTAAGAATTTCAGCTATGAGTACTCAAGACCCATTGCAGATCATAGTCTAAAGGAATTTTTGGACGCAAGCAATCTTTTCGCTATTTCCGATGTAGATACCAGAGCCCTGGTAGGCCATATTCGGGATCAGGGTGCCATGAATGCCGTAATCTCTACGGAAGTAGAAGACATAAACAGCTTAAGGGAATCCTTAAAAAAAGTGCCTAATATGGAAGGATTAGAACTTGCTTCGAAAGTATCAACCTCAGAACCTTATTTTTTTGGAAATGAGAATGCTCAATACAAAATAGCAGCCTTGGATATTGGAATAAAAAATAACATTTTACGTAATCTGGCTAAAAGAGATGCTTATATAAAAGTCTTTCCTTACAATGCTACCTATGAGGAAATGAGCGAATGGCAACCTGATGGTTTTTTCATTTCCAACGGGCCCGGAGACCCGGAACCTTTGCATGAGGCTGTCGAGGTAGCTCGTAAGATTATAGCTAATGATAAACCTTTATTTGGAATTTGCCTGGGTCACCAGGTTATTGCGTTGGCTAATGGCATATCTACGTACAAAATGCATAATGGTCATAGAGGGATAAACCATCCGGTATTGAACCTTTTGACAGGTAAAGGTGAAATTACCTCTCAAAATCATGGGTTTGCCATAAACAGGGAAGAAACGGAGTCTAATCCGGATATTGAAATTACTCATGTCCATCTAAACGACAAAACCGTGGCCGGTATAAGGCTACAAAATAAAAATGTTTTTTCAGTTCAATATCACCCTGAAGCCAGTCCGGGACCTCATGATGCAGATTATCTTTTTGATCAATTTTTTGAAATGATCGCTTCCACTGTTAATAAAGATACATTGGTTTAAGGAATTGTTATATTCCTATCTTTATGAGGCTCAATATAACGTTGTGTCCATCCTCCTTTTGTATCTTTGTCAAATATTTCAACCTTAAAATTTAACAATATGAGTACCATAATTGATGTGCATGCAAGACAGATTCTGGATTCAAGAGGAAATCCGACTGTAGAAGTAGATGTTATAACCGAAAATGGCGTTTTAGGACGCGCGGCAGTTCCTTCCGGTGCTTCTACTGGTGAACATGAAGCCGTTGAATTGCGTGATGGAGGGAAGGCCTTTATGGGTAAAGGTGTTACTAAAGCCGTAGAAAATGTAAATAATATTATAGCCAAAAAAATAGTTGGGATGTTGGTTTTTGATCAAAACCTAATAGACCAGACCATGATAGAACTGGATGGTACACCAAATAAATCTAAATTGGGAGCCAATGCAATCTTAGGAGTGTCTTTAGCAGTTGCTAAAGCGGCTGCCAATGAGCTGGGAATGTCATTGTACAGATATGTAGGTGGTGTTAGTGCTAATACTTTACCGGTACCTATGATGAATATAATTAATGGTGGCTCGCATTCAGATGCGCCTATAGCCTTCCAGGAATTTATGATTATGCCAATCAAGGCAAAAAGCTTTTCGCATGCTATGCAAATGGGGACTGAAATATTTCATAATCTTAAAAAAGTATTGCACGGTAGAGGCTTGAGCACTGCTGTAGGTGATGAAGGTGGGTTTGCACCTACGCTGGATGGTACAGAAGATGCGATAGAGACTATTGGACTAGCTGTTAAAAATGCCGGATATTCTTTTGGTGATGAAGTTATGATTGCACTTGATTGTGCTGCTGCAGAATTCTATGAGAATGGTAAGTATGATTATACCAAATTTGAAGGAGATTCGGGCGCGGTTCGCACCTCAGATGAACAAGCAGCGTATTTGGCAGATCTTAGTAAAAAATACCCTATAATATCTATTGAAGACGGGATGGATGAAAACGACTGGGACGGTTGGAAGACGTTAACGGATATGATTGGTGATAGCGTTCAATTAGTTGGAGACGATTTATATGTTACCAATGTAGAAAGATTATCACGGGGAATTAAGAGCGGGATTGCCAATTCCATACTCATAAAAGTTAACCAGATTGGCACGCTTACAGAAACTATTGCCGCTGTGAATATGGCTAAAAACGCGGGATATACTTCCGTAATGTCACACAGATCAGGGGAAACGGAAGATAATACTATTGCAGATTTAGCGGTAGCACTTAATACCGGTCAGATAAAAACAGGTTCTGCTTCCAGAAGTGATCGTATGGCTAAATATAACCAATTGCTTCGCATAGAAGAAGAACTAGGTGATGTGGCCTATTATCCGCAGGAAAAAGCATTTAAAGTAAAATAGAGGGTATCCTCAAAATTATAAAAGCCTTTCTTAGTAAGAAAGGCTTTTTTGTTGAAATGGAGTTATTAAAATAACGAATAATTAATCTCGAATTCGAAGACTATTTGTATTAGAATTTAGCTGTATAGTAGAACTAAGCGAATCTAAATGAAAATGGTCATTCTAACTTTGAAGTAGCTGTTTATTAGATCAACTATTTTTCTTTAATTTTTACACTTCTTATTCACCTCAGTAATTGTTAACGTCCTTCCTTTTTCTTAAATTTACATTACCGTTCTATAAATCAAAATCAAGCATATGTCAGAAAAAGCTACATTGGAAGTTAATGGGAAAAAGTATGAATTTCCTGTTATTGAAGGCACTGAAAATGAATTTGCCATTGATATTAAAACTTTACGTTCATCTAGTGGTATAATAACCTTGGATCCGGGTTATAAAAACACCGGTTCTTGTGAAAGTGCTATTACTTTTTTGGACGGAGAGAAAGGTATTCTCAGGTACCGCGGATATGCTATTGAAGAATTAGCAGAAAAAGCAGACTTCCTTGAAGTTGCATACTTGCTAATTTTTGGTGAATTACCAAACGAGAAGCAACTTATAAAATTTCATAAGGATATTAAAGCAGAGTCACAGGTAGACGAGGAAATGAAAAAAATCCTTGACGGATTTCCAAAATCTGCACATCCAATGGGTGTTTTATCGTCATTGACCAATGCTCTGATCGCTTTTAATCCGAGTTCTGTAAACGTGTCTTCAGATGAGGATATGTATCACGCAATAGTTCGGATTTTAGCTAAATTCCCAGTCCTGGTAGCCTGGACCCTGCGTAAGAAAAAAGGTCTGCCATTGGAATATGGAAGCAGCTCATTGGGATATGTGGAAAATATTCATAAAATGATGTTTAGAAGGCCTGATGAAGAATATCAAAAGAATGAAATTGTAATTGAAGCTTTGGACAAATTATTAATTCTTCATGCAGATCATGAACAGAATTGTTCTACTTCTACTGTTAGAATAGTTGGTTCGTCTCACGCAGGATTATTTGCTTCGCTTTCTGCCGGCATTTCTGCACTTTGGGGCCCTTTACATGGGGGTGCTAATCAGGCTGTTCTGGAAATGCTTCAGGCGATTGATGATGATGGAGGTGATACCAGTAAGTATATGGGCAAGGCCAAAGACAAAGATGATCCATTCAGATTGATGGGATTTGGACACAGGGTATATAAGAATTTTGACCCAAGGGCTAAAATTCTTAAAAAAGCTGCAGATGAGGTTTTGGCAGATCTTGGAATTGCTGATCCTATATTGGATATTGCCAAAGGTCTTGAGAATGAAGCATTGGAAGATCAGTATTTTGTTGATCGGAAGTTATATCCAAACGTAGATTTCTATTCTGGCATCATCTATAGGGCCTTAGGGATACCAACAGATATGTTTACTGTGATGTTCGCGTTGGGCCGCCTTCCCGGCTGGATAGCCCAATGGAAGGAAATGAGGCAAAGAGGTGAACCAATTGGAAGACCACGGCAAGTTTATATAGGAGAAAATTTAAGACCTTTTAAAGCAGTTGAAAAACGATAGCCTTTCATAGACAACACAAATGCTGCATTTAAACGTCTATGATGAGACATCCAGGTTAAGATCTGTTTTATTGGGAACAGCCCAAAGTAATGGCCCCATACCCAGGCCGGAAGACGCTTATGATCCTAAATCTCTGGAGCATATCCTGGCCGGCACTTATCCCCATGAAGAAGATATGATAGAGGAAATGGAGGCATTTGCCGCTGTTTTCAAAAAATACGATGTGGAGGTGTTCAGACCCGAGATAATAGCTGATTGTAACCAGATTTTTTCAAGGGATATCGCCTTTGTCATAGAGAATAAGCTCATCAAGGCCAATATACTTCCACACCGGGAGGAGGAATTTCAGGCCATTCTTCATGTACTTGAATTTGTTGCCCTGGAAAACATCTTATATCCACCAGAGGAAGTCCATATAGAAGGTGGAGATGTTATGCCATGGAAAGATTATATTTTTATTGGCACCTATACGGGTCATGATTACCCTGATTATATTACGGCAAGAACCAATTGGGAAGGCGTGGAATACATCAAAAAGATGTTTCCTCACAAAAAGGTAAAGCCCTTTGAATTGCGTAAATCAATCAGTCATCCAAAAGAAAATGCCCTTCATCTCGATTGTTGTTTTCAGCCCATTGGTCATGATAAGGCCATCATTCATAAAAATGGCTTCCTGATTGAAGAAGAATACGAATGGCTGGTTACGCATTTTGGCAAGGAAAATATCTTTGAAATTACCGGCGATGAAATGTATCATATGTTTAGTAATGTATTTTCCATAAGTCCGGATGTCATTGTCTCCGAGAGAAATTTTACAAGGCTGAATAATTGGCTTAGAGATCAGGGTTTTACTGTAGAGGAAATCCCATATGCGGAGGTCTCAAAGCAGGGCGGGTTATTAAGATGCAGTACCATGCCTTTGGTCAGGGAATAATAAAGCCTGGAAGTTACAAATCATTCATATTTAGTTATTTAGGTTTTATTTAAAAGGCTTCTAATCAACGTATTGAATTTGTTTAGTGAAGAATTTAACATTTAAAACTTGTTTCAATAGACGACTGGTCATATATTCGTATTGAAATTGATGTAGATGGAGAAAACATTAAAGCATGAAATGAAAGCAGATTACCTTTTGGAAAAGGGGATGGAATTGCTTTGGTCTAAGGGTTATAATGCTACCAGTGTTAATGATATAGTGATGGCCGCAGGTGTCCCTAAAGGTTCATTTTATTTTTATTTTGATAGTAAAGAAGATTTTGCTGTTAAGGCAATTGAAATGTATTTTGAATTACAGTTTACCCCATTGCAGGCAATTTTAAATAATCGGTCTGACTCACCAAAAGAGCGATTACTTAATTTTTATGAATATCGCAATAAGATTCTTAAAGAAGAGCTGGATTGTAAAATGGGTTGTTTGGCGAGTAATTTGGGTAATGAGATGTCCGAACACAGCGAAAACATTCGAAAGATAATCTATGAAAAGGAAAAAATAGTTAAAGATGAGATTGCGGCTGTTATGGAAGAGGCACAGAAATATGGTGAAATTGGTACCACCACAAAAGCCACTGATATTGTTGCTTTTATTGAGGATGCCGGAAAGGGTGCAATGACGAGTATGAAGGAAATGCAAAGTAGTTATCCAATAGATAATTTTATGAATATGGTTAAAACGGTACTTTTAAAATAATTTTTTTAACCTTAAAAAAAGATGACTGGTCAACTATACCCAAAAATAATAAGAAATAATTCTCTGAAATATTACCTAAAACATTTTGCTTTAACTCCACGATTAATAAATAATCTAGATATCTACAACAAGATTGTTCAACAATTTGACCGATCAATTAATTCAAACAATTAACGATGAATGCACTTAAAAAGGTAAGAAACTACACAAATAAATTTGCCGAAAACTGGGCAAGATTTATTATCAAATATAAATGGTTTGTACTGCTTTTTACAATTGTACTGGCCATGGGATTAGCTTCACAAGGGAAGATGGAGTTTGATGGGGATTACCATGTATTTTTTAGTGAATCCAATCCTGAACTGGAGGCTTTTGATGATTTACAGGACAAGTATACCAAGGATGACAACATAATTCTTGTCTTAGCACCTGCCAATGGTGATGTATTTACGCGTGAAAATTTAATCGCAATTGAAGAGCTCACCGCTGATGCCTGGAACACCCCGTATTCATCCCGTGTAGATGCCATAACCAATTTTCAACATACCAGTGCGGTAGGTGATGATCTATATGTAGATGATTTGTCTTACCAATCGGAGAAAAAAACGGATATTGAAATAGAGCAAATTCGCGAAAAGGCCCTGAAGGAACCCTTACTGGTGCATCGTATTATCAACGAAAAGGGAAGTGTCACCGCCATAAATGTAACGGTACGTCTGCCGGGAGAAGACATGGCGACGGAAATTCCAGAAGTGACAGTTTTTACGAGAAGTTTGATAGAAAACTTTAAAAAAGATCACCCTCAATTTGAAGTTTACACAACAGGTTTAGTCCCCTTAAATACAGCATTTTTTGAATCTTCGCAGAACGATTTAATGCTTATTGTATTTATGTTACTTGTAGTAGTGCTGGTTACTCTATTGCTTACACGTAATATCTTCGCTACATTGGCTACACTTTTTGTGGTCTTGTTTTCAATCATCAGTGCAGTAGGTTTTATAGGGATTATGGGTATAAAGCTAACACCTCCATCTTCTGTATTTCCTACCATGATTCTTACCCTTGCCGTAGCAGATAGTATTCATATTCTGATTACTATGTTACAGAAAGTTCGCAAGGAAGGAATGGACAAAAAATCCGCGATTGTGGAGAGTATGCGGCTTAATTTTATGCCGGTCTTTATTACCAGTTTAACCACAGTGATTGGTTTCCTTACCATGAATTTTGGGGATGTCCCGCCCTTCTGGGATTTGGGTAACATCACTGCCTTTGGTATGACCATGGCATTTTTATACTCTTCAACTACTTTACCCGCACTTATGGCTATCTTCCCCATTTGGAAAAAGGACAAAGTATTGGTTGCAAAAGAGAAAAAAATGGATTGGTATACCCGACTCGGATATTTTGTGGTTAAACAACCTGTTCGTATAACCTTTATTTCGCTGACAATAATTGCAGGATTAACCTACCTGGCTACCCTAAATGTATTTAATGACGAATTTGTGGAATATTTTGATGATTCTGTTGAGTTTAGAAGGGATAGCGATTTTATAAATGACAACCTTACCGGTTTTTACAACGTTGAGTTTTCGGTAGGTAGTGGTGAAAGCGGCGGGATTAATAACCCGGAATATCTTAAAAAACTAAACCAGTTTGAGGATTGGCTGAATGAGCAACCCGAAGTGGTCCATGTAAATGCTTTTAGTGAAGTGGCACGCAGGGTAAATCGTTCTATGCATGGTGATAATGAAAGTTACTATAAGGTTCCTGATATTAGAGAAGAAGCTGCACAATTCCTTTTACTTTATGAACTTTCGTTACCATTTGGATTGGATTTAAATAATCAGATCAATGTAGATAAATCCGAATCGCGCGTAACCGCTACCCTGAAAAATATTTCCAGTGTCGAGATGATCGCTTTTTCAGACCGTTCGGAACAATGGCTTAAGGACAATACCCCGAAGCCGATGCATTCACTTGGTGTAAGTCCAACTATGATGTTTTCAAAACTTGGCTTTAGGCAGGCAGATAGCATGTTCAAGGGTAATATTGTAGCTTTGATCCTGATATCCCTGGTGCTGATGTTGGCACTGCAAAACTTTAAGCTTGGTCTAATAAGTATTATACCGAATGTAGCGCCAGTTCTTGTGGGATTTGGTATATGGGCAATCTTTAAAGGACAGATAAATACAGGCATGGTTATCGTTTTTGGGATGACACTGGGAATTATTGTGGATGATACGGTACATTTCATGAGCAAATTTCTAAGAGCTCGCAGGGAACTGGGCTATGATGCACGCGAGGCCGTTATTTATGCCTTTGAAACTGTAGGGCGGGCTTTAGTGACGACTACCATTGTGCTATTAGCAGGATTTTCCGTACTGTCTACCTCTTCATTTGCCTTGAACAGCTATATGGCCAGAATCACAGTTATAATCATTTTCTCGGCCTTAATCATTGATTTTATTCTATTACCTGCACTATTGATCCTTGCGAGTAAAAAAAGTGAGGCAGTTACAGAATTAAAAAAATTTAGAACACAAACACAATTAGATAAATAATTCAATTCAAATTAATAAACAATGAGAAAGTTAATATTTTGTATAATAGTTTTAACTACTATTACGAGCCTAAGAGCTCAAACAGACGAAGAACGTGGCTTGCAAATAGCGAAAGCCGCTGAAAAAGCAGATGAAGGATTTGGCAGTTCTATAGTAGAGTTATCCATGACACTTAAAAACAAGAATGGACAAACCAGTCAACGATCGCTTACAACCCGTACTCTGGAATTGATAGAAGATGGGGATAAGTCCCTGATAGTTTTTAATAGCCCTAAAGATGTTAAGGGTACCGCTACCTTGACGTATACGCATAAAGTGGGTTCGGATGATCAATGGTTGTACTTGCCTTCCATCAAAAGAGTTAAAAGAATTTCATCGGATAATAAATCGGGTCCTTTCGTTGGTAGCGAGTTTGCCTATGAAGATCTCTCTGCGCAGGAAGTAGAAAAATATGCCTATAAATTCTTAAAGGAAGAAGGTGGTCTACTTATTGTAGAACAATACCCAGTTGATCCAAAATCAGGATACACCAGACGCGTTGTTACTTACAACAAGGACAAGGGTTATCGAATAGAAAAAGTTGATTTCTATGATCGCAAAAATTCCTTGTTAAAAACATTGACATATACCGATTACAAATTGTACAACAATAAATTCTGGCGTGCCGCTAACTTCAATATGATTAATCATCAAAGCAATAAGGAGACCCTGTTGTCATTTGGTGAGTATAATTTTGGAGAAAACCTTTCTGAGGATGATTTTTCACAGATAGCTTTACAAAGAGCCGGAAATTAAAAAAAGCCAAAGCTATATTAAATTTACAAGGCTATTTAATTCGTGAAATAGCCTTGTATTTTCTGCATGACCACGATAGACTATGCTAAAAGATAAATCAATCTTACTTCAATTAACTAGCTTTGATTAATAGACTTATTTTTTTTGTCGGCTTATTTATACTCATTTCTTATTCTGCTTATGGCCAGGATAATGAGGTAACTAAGTTGGTAAACCATGATTGGGAATTTGAACTCGAAGCTGAATATAGCTACTTTTTTGAAGACCCCCAGTTCGAGGATCAGTTGGATCATTACCCGTCTATGTCATTTCAATTAGAATACTCTGCAGATTGGAATAAAGGCTATGAAAGTATAAACACAATAGCATTTTTTAGACTTGATCGTGATGATAAACGAACTCATTGGGACATTCGTGAATTGTATTATCAAAAAGCAAAGAATAACTGGGAGCTCAGTATTGGACTGAAAAAAATATTTTGGGGCGTTATTGAAAGTAATCACCTGGTAGATATAATTAACCAGACCGATAGGGTAGAGAGTTTTGATGGTGAAGAGAAACTAGGACAGCCCATGATTCAGTTTAGTTGGATTACTAATAAAATAGGAACATTTGATTTTTTCTATCTACCCTATCATCGTAGACGAACTTTTGCCGGAAGCAAAGGGCGATTACGTTTTGGAACGGTAATAGAAAAGGATGACGTGGGTTATGAAAGTGGTGCGGAGGAGTGGCACCAGGATATGGCAGTTCGTTGGAAACACTATTTTGGTATTGTAGACATTGGGCTTTCTCATTTTTATGGTAATGGCAGAGAACCATTGTTTGTTTTTGATGCTGCAGGAAATATTAATGCCTTCTATCCAATAATAAATCAAACGGGAATTGAGCTACAAATTACAGATGGAGCTTTTCTCTGGAAACTGGAGTCTATTTACCGTAATTCAGATGTACAAGATTTTTTCGCACTTGCTGCTGGCCTGGAATATACTTTTAGTAACATTGATGGTAACGGTTTGGATATTGGAATTTTAGGGGAATATCTCTATGACGGACGAGATGAGCTGGCCTTAAATACTTTACAAAATGATATATTTTTTGGAAGTAGGATAGCATTCAACGATATTCAAGACACTTCAATTCTCATTGGTGGAATAGCCGATTTGAACAAAAGCAGTAAAATATTTAGTATCGAAGCTGCCCGACGCTTTGGAAGCACCTGGACCGCCGAAATTGAAGTACGAATTTTTAATAATATAGATCCCACCGAATTAATTCTTACCAATTTCAAGGATGACAGTTTTTTTAAACTTTCCATTTCAAAATATTTTTAGAATAACCGGAAAAAATAAATATCAAATGCCATATTTATGCCTATTGGCAGAGATAATCCCTTGAAGATGATGGCTAGAAATAATGAGCAATTTTTTACCCGAATTTAGTGAGGAAGAACTGCAAATAATATAATTTTGTTATTCTGTCTAATACACAGAATATACCTAAAAGAATTATTAGATGTCGCAGATTACCAACACCATTTTGATGATTCGCCCGGTGCAATTTCGCATGAATGAGCAGACCGCGGTGAATAACTATTTTATGGAAGATATTGACCTCCAAAACAATACAATTAACCTGAAGGCACAGCAGGAGTTTGATACATTTGTTGATGTATTAAGGGCTAAAGGAATTGAGGTTATAGTGATTGAGGATACGCCTGATCCCGATACACCAGATTCAATTTTTCCAAACAACTGGATTTCTTTTCATTCAAATGGTACGGTCGTCATTTATCCGATGTTCGCCGAAAATCGCAGAAAGGAGCGAAGAGAGGATATTCTTGATATTCTTGAAACCAATGGTTTCCTGATAGAGAATATAATGGACTATACATCTGCTGAAAAAGAAGGGCTTTTTCTTGAGGGCACAGGAAGTATTTTAATGGACCGTGTAAATCAAAAAGCGTATTGTGCACTTTCTGACCGTGCGCATGAAGAACTGGTAATTGAGTTTTGTGAAGACTTTGAATGTACTCCGGTAATCTTTACTGCATATCAATCCGTTAATGGAGAACGATTACCTATATACCATACCAATGTTATGATGTGCATGGGCGAGGCCTATGCCGTAATTTGTTTAGACGCTATTGATGATAAGAAAGAAAGGAAAAACGTTGTAAATCATCTGAAACAGGACGGGAAAGAGATCATTGACATCACCGAGGAACAAATGCATCACTTCGCAGGAAATATGCTTCAGGTAGCAGGAGCGTCAGATAAACGTTATCTAATTATGAGTACTGCGGCATATAACAGCCTCAGACCGGACCAGGTTAGTATTTTGGAAAAGTACAACCCTATAGTGCATAGCCCTTTAGATACCATCGAGACCTGCGGCGGCGGGAGTGCCCGTTGTATGATGGCGGAGGTGTTTTTGCCCAAACGATAGTTTTAAGCACTTTGGTCAAACTAATTCTTATTTATCAGATACTGTAAATTCCCGAATAGCCTTATTGGGTTCCATAATATCATAACCTTGCCAGAATTCAGGATTGTAACTGGAAAGGTATGTGGCTTTGACATTTTCATTTTCAACCGAATCGGAAAATTCCCCGGTGCTTATTAGCTCGGAATCAAAGACTACTAATTCGTATTTCTCTGTATTGAAATTAATAATATCCAGCTCCATAGACAATTCATTTTGCTTCCTTCTTCCTTTTACATACTTGTTTTTCTCAATTACACTCAAAGGCCTTCTTATACCCATTTTACGCCCGAATACCTTATCAATAAATCGCAAATCATATTTATTATTGCTTCCCTTACTGAAAATTGTAGTTCCTTTATAGGTGATTTCCTCATACGAGAACCCTAATAATTTTATTCTTTTCAATGAATTTACGTTCTCATAGTCTATTCGCATTATTGCAAAATCTTCTATGTTTACATAGATTGTTCCTCTAAAGTCTTCCGACCTTTTTGGGTCAAATTCTATCACATATACGCCTTCGTCTTCCAGGGCAGTAAATCCTTTTAATCTAAATTCATAGCGGTTAGATTTGTCAATAAAATTTAGTTTGGTGTCGTCATTATAGAAGAGTTCAGAATAAAGATTGTGCAGTTGATCTTTTTTGGATGAAAGAAAATGTTTATTGTCATCGTCTTTGAGTTCATCCTCTAACTCAGCAGTCTCGTCTGAAGAATCAAATATGGAATCTAACTCTACTTTTTGACCAAACCAGCCCGACTTAATTTTTAAATAGGAATCAGGTTTTACATTTTCTTTAAAAATGCGCTCTAATTTGGCCGAAAGAGCTTCCATAGAACCTTCATTATTTTTATCGTATAATTCAGCGGCCTTTTCTATGTATAAGCGGTGCTCGTCGGGTTTTCTGTAAAAATCACACAAACTTTCTGTATAGTAGGACGCATTTCTTGGTAAAATGGAGATCACACTGTCCAGAAATTTTTTATTAAGCTCTTCAATGGTAGATTTTTCAAATTCAATATCCAGTTTAGTCATGGTATTGAGGCTGGATTGCCTAAAGAACAAGCGCTGTTTTATGGGTGCTCTATTATAATTTGCCGGTATATTTTCTTTCACTTTTTCAATGATTTCATCAATACTGAGATCATTGTTAAATAGATATACTTCATTTAGTTCGATAGCCTTTGGTTCTATATATATAACACTATCCAAAGTGGCCTTAAAGTGGATAGCTGTTTTTTTATACCCCATACTGGATATATAGATCGAATCTTGCTGTTCCAGCTTGGGGTTTAAATTTATACTAAATCTGCCTTCCTCATTAGTAATAATACCGCGATGCTCAGCAAATTGAATGGTTGCATAGGGAATACCTTCGTTTGTTTTGGTGTCTACTACCCTGGAGGTAATAGATTGGCAATGCATGGATATAGAAGCAAGCAGGAATATGTAAATAGAAATGTTAGAAATGGGTTTGCTCATAAGTCATATTATTGATTACTATTTCATCTAAGACGAATAACCTTATAAAACGTTACTAATGTTTATAAAATAATTATGGCTTTGCCAGATTTCTTATCATACCTCCAAAAATGAAATAATGAAAAGGAAGTACGCTATACCAGTATAGCCTTCCTTTTAGCCCTCTTGGCCTAAAGGTGGCCGTCTGATGCAATACGCTGTCTTCATCAATTCTAAATTCTAACCAGGCTTCCCCGGGCAAACGCATTTCCGCAAATAGCAGTAGTCGTTTGTTTTTTTTATCGGCCAATAGAACTCGCCAAAAATCCAGGGAATCCCCCGGAAAGATTTTATCAGGATGTGTACGCCCGCGTCTTAGTCCAACACCACCTATAAGTTTGTCAATAAACCCTCTGAACCTCCATAACCAATTGCCATAGTACCAGCCGTTATCTCCGCCAATCTTCCATATATTCTTTAAAACAGCTTCCTTATCCTGTACTTTTAACTTTTTCTCGTCTTTAAGTACACCGTATTTAGGCACCTGGATATACTTTCCCAGATTTTTATTTAATCTTCCACTAATCATACTATCCTTCCAGCTACTTACGACAAGGTTTTGTTCAATTTTTTTAAACGCCATATCTATCGCCTCCTCATAGGTATGTGTTTTTATCCCCAATAATTGTTCGAGTTGGTTGTCCTTTGCCACTACTTCAATTTTCATGCTGTCTACAAGGTTTAAAGACAATTTATAGGAAGTTGAAGTAACAAAATACAACCAATAAGAAGATAACTTTGGGGTCATTACGGGGACAGTAATAATCCAGTTTTTGAAGCCCCTTATGCGCGCGTATCTCTGTAGCATTTGCTTATAGGTAAGGACATCCGGGCCGGCAATGTCAAAAGATTGATTATATGTTTTTCTGTTACCCAACACACCGGTCAGAAAGAGCATGACATCCCTAATGGCAATAGGCTGGGTTTTTGTGAGGACCCATTTTGGTGTAATCATAACCGGCAACTTTTCGCAGAGGTCACGAATTATTTCAAAAGACGAGCTTCCCGATCCTACGATGATCCCTGCTCTGAGTACGGTAAGGTTAAATTCACCTTTAGATAATATCTCCTCAACATTTTTTCTGGACCAAAGGTGTTTAGACAGATTTTCATCATTTACGATACCACTTAGGTAAATCACCTGTTTTACCTTGGTTTTATTTATGTAGCTGTTAAAATTATAGGCCGTCTTGGCTTCCATTTCATCAAAATCGCGGGTGGATGTGCTCATGGAATGAATTAGAAAATAAGCGACATCAATATCAATGGGTATTTTTCCTTCCTCAACAGCTTCTAAAAAATCGATCTCGATAATAGTAATCTTAGAGCGCGTCTCAGGATCTATGGAAAGTCGTTCTTTGTTTCGGACGGTACATATTATTTCATGTCCCTCATCTAGCAGCAGCGGTAATAAACGCATTCCAATATATCCGTTAGCTCCGGTTATCAGTATTTTCATCGATTATAAATCTTCAATAGAGGTTGGTAAATTGTCTGCTTTAAAATCCAGTATTTTCTTAAAGAATTTCTGAATAGCTTTGGTATCCGATTTCACTTTTATAAAGTAATGATCGCGAAAGATTGAATAAATAGCAAAATTACCTTTATAGATAGTTAGCTTATAATACGGAATTATCAGCGCATAGGTCTCTAAAAGGGAGCGGAACCGTACAATTATCCCTTTTGGACGCATTTCCACATTACAACTATTCAGATTATTATCTAAAATCAGAAGATTTCCAATTTCTATGCTGGTTTCGGTTATAAATAGTTTAGGAGATCCTATTCCATTCATCGCCCAACGTTCTTTTAATGTAAATGGTTTACCTACTTCACTATCAATTTTCCTTGTAAGATCGCTGTTATTATAGGATACGTTTGCCAGCATGGTTTTAATTTTATTCTATTCAATGACATTACTTCTTGAATGTAGCAATTTCCATTAAAGATGACGAAAACTCCATATTTTTGTAAACACCAAAGGCTACAAGCTATAAAAGTCTAAAAATTCATTAGTTTTGCAGCCTTAATTGGGGAAATTTTATGAATATTCAGGAGGTTATTCAGACGAAGGTGATAGAGGCAGTAGCTTCGCTATATGATATTACAATACCCTCGGTTGAATTTCAACCTACCAGAAAAGATTTTGAGGGAGATATCACTGTAGTCGTTTTTCCCATGCTTCGCTATATAAAGGGTAATCCCGAGCAAATTGGAATTCAAATAGGCACCTATTTGGAGAAGGAACTAAATGAGGTTAAGGGATTTAACGTAATAAAGGGATTTTTGAACTTGGTAATTACTGATAATTACTACAAGAATTTCTTTGATTCCACCAAAGATGATCAAAGTTATGGCCGCAAGCCAGAGCAAGATCACAATGCAATTCTAGTGGAGTATTCCTCACCCAACACAAATAAGCCACTACATCTTGGTCATATCCGGAATAATTTACTCGGTTATTCTGTGGCAGAAATTCTAAAGGCTAACGGGAATAGGGTATATAAAACACAGATCATAAATGACAGGGGTATTCATATCTGTAAAAGTATGCTTGCCTGGCAAATGTTTGGAAATGGAGAAACTCCGGAGAGTACCGGATTAAAGGGTGATAAATTGGCAGGCTTGTATTACGTAAAATTTGACCAGGTATATAAGGAGGAAGTGGCCCGACTCATTGCGACTGGAATGGATAAAATTCAGGCAGAGCGAGAAGCTCCAATGCTTCTAAAAGCCCAGGAAATGCTTCGCAAGTGGGAAGCCGGAGATTCTGAAGTAGTGAAGCTTTGGAAGAAAATGAATGGCTGGGTGTATAAGGGATTTGATGAGACCTATGCAAATTTGGGAGTAAACTTTGATAAACTCTACTATGAGAGTGAGACTTATTTGTTGGGAAAAGATGTAATTGCCGAAGGGATAGATAATGGAATATTTTACAGGAAGGAAGACGGGAGTGTATGGATAGACCTTACCGATGAGGGACTGGATGAGAAAATTGTTCTTAGGGCAGACGGCACAGCAGTGTATATGACACAGGATATTGGCACCGCTATTCAGCGTGTAAAAGATTTTCCGGATATTGGAGGAATGGTATATACTGTGGGTAATGAACAAGATTATCATTTTAAGGTATTGTTCTTAATCTTAAAGAAACTTGGTTATTCCTGGGCACAACATTTATACCACCTAAGTTATGGGATGGTTGACTTGCCCGAGGGGAAAATGAAAAGCAGGGAAGGAACCGTGGTTGATGCGGATGATCTGATTAACGAAATGACCAATACAGCTGCCCAGATCTCTCAGGAATTGGGAAAACTCGATGATTACTCTGAAGAAGAAAGACAAAAACTATATAGGATCATTGGCCTGGGGGCATTAAAGTACTATATATTAAAGGTTGACCCTAAAAAACGAATTTTATTCAATCCTAAGGAATCGGTTGATTTTCAAGGAAATACAGGACCCTTTATTCAATATGCCTATGCCAGGATTCAATCTATTCTTCGGAAAGCAAACCTAAGCGTTAGCGATCTTTTACATAAACAAAGCCAGAGTATTGAGCTACATCCGAAAGAAAAGGAATTAATAAAACTGTTAGAAATCTACCCTGAAACTGTAAAACTTGCCGCTGAAAATTACAGCCCGGCCTTAATTGCAAACTATACTTACGATCTGGTAAAGGAATTCAATTCATTTTATCAACAGGTCTCGATATTAGGTGAATCGGAGGAAGGGATAAGGGTATTTAGAGTACAGCTTGCAAAGAAAGTAGGAGAAGTGATTAAATCTGCTTTTCAGCTGCTTGGTATAGAAGTTCCTGTAAGAATGTGAACCACCTAAACTATTGGGGTATTTTCTGGTAATTATAAAGCTCTTCTTGTATTTTTCAAAATTTTGATCCAAAAAGGCTAAAAAGATACACGAAAACTTAAATTGGGGGTGAATCCTAAGGAAACACTTTCAATGGTCACTATTTCATCCTGCTCGTTTAACCTGTAATAGGTATTCAATATGTTTTCCTTATTCAGAATATTTAAGATGGATGCGCCTGCTGTGGCCTTTACCCTTTTTGAAATATTAAAGTCGTAAATAGCGGAAGCATCAGCCCTTAAGTAATCCGGGAGTCTGCTACTGTTTGGCTCCTGATAATTTATTGAGACCGGGAAAGTAGTAAAATCAATTCCGTCTACACCTTCCTGGGGCTTTGTAAAAGGTTTACCCGTTCTGTAATTAATACCGATGCCAATTTTTAAATTTTCATAGGTATAGATGCTGGCAAAGGTCAGGGTATGGCGTATGTCCAGATTATTAGGAAAAACATTCGGAACGATATCCTCGAAGGTGTAATTATTTAAATTATAGGCATAGCTCAACCATGTACTGAAAAGTGCGTTTTTGTGATTTATCAAAAATTCCAACCCTTTCACATCGTACTTTCCAATTTCACCATTGAACTGATTTTGGTTCTGAAAACCCTGTGTTACCGTACTGATGCCATTTACTTCTTTATAATACCCTTCCAGGCCGATAAACCATTGTCCTTTATCAAAATTTATTCCCATAGAGCCTTGTTTACTTTTCACTATAGGCAAATTTGGATTTCCCGGAACCGTATCATTCTTGTTGTTGGATAACATCCAGCGCCTTTTTTCTATCCCCAGAAAATTCTGTTCCAAATCAATTATTTGATTTGTGGTCTGGTTTTTAAACTCCCCTTTTACTTCTAATTGAAGATTTGGGTAGAGCGAATAGCTTAGGTTTAAACGGGGTTCAACAATAAATTCATCAAAATATTTCACATTTACAATATAATTCAATCGGCCACCTCCTCTTGCAACTAATTTCTTGTTAGGTGATGCATAGGCAATTTCACTGTATAATGAATTTGTGCGAATTACGCCCTTGATGTTGCTCTCATAAGGTGGTTGGGTGACATTGGTAAAATTGGAGATACCAACTTCTGAAAATTGAAATCCATTGAGCCAGTTTAAAGTAGGGGTGAGTTCGTAATTCGTATTTAATTTTATCGAGGTTTCTATTACTTCATTTCTTTGATCAAGGATTTGTTGTCCATTGTTTATTCGGTTCTCAGAATCAAGATTATAGTTAGAATAATAAGCATTTAACTTTGTTGAGAACCTGTCTGTCCATTCACTTTCTAGATTTCCTCCAAAAGAAAGATTGGTTTGATTCAGATTGCTCTGGTCTGTTCTTGCAGAACTTACTGCCGTTTCCGTATAGTCAAGATTGTTGTTGATATTAATAAAGCTAAAGCGTGCCTTATGTTGATCGTTGATATCATATAATACTTTGGCTGTAAAATCATAGAAATAGAATGTTTCATCCTGGTTTATATCTGCATTATTGTTTTGGTTTGAAGCTACTCCGACCTCAGTATCCTGAAAGGCTCTTTTAAAAAACTCTTTATAGGTTGGAGTCTTGATAAAATCTGTAATAGAGCGTCTTGCAGAGAATTGCAGGGCTAATTTATTTGAGATTGGGATCTGACCAAAGAGGTCTCCGCTAATCATGTTTATTCCCGCTCCACCAAAGAAATTGCCCTCAATTTTATTTTTTGATTGCATATTAATGATTCCGCTTACTCCGTCTCCGTATTCGGCGCTGGTCCCATCTTTTATTATGGTTACATGTTCAGTCAAATAGGGGTTAAAGGCAGAAATTAATCCGAAAAAATGACCGGATTGATACATTTTAATATCATCCCAAAGAATAAGGTTTTGATCGTTTGTCCCTCCTCTTATATTAATATCTGATACGGTCTCATCTATACTTTTTATTCCGGGAAGGGCTTGCACGGTTTGAAGAACGTCGGGTTCTAAAAGTCCCGGAAGAATACCAAATTCTTCTGTATTAAGAGTAATGCTGCCATCAGTTTCTTTGGTAAGTCCTGTGGTCAAAAATTTATAAACCACAACTTCATCCAGCTGTTGGTAGTTTAAACTGAATAAAAGGGTGGTACAGGGATTTTTGCTTACCAGATCCTCGGCGGTTACATATTTTGGTTTATAACCTATATGTTTTATTCGAATGGAAGCTTTTCTTGGAATATTATCCAGAGAAAACCGGCCGTTCATGTCTGTTACCGTAGATAAACTACTGCCCAATACTTGTACTGACGCCCCTGAAGTGGTATTCTCACTGTAATTATCAAGGACAAATGCACATATATCTACTGTAGTGCTTTTGGAGAGCGTATAGTAGCGTTCATTTAGCTTCTTAATGATTAATTGGGTTTGATTCTGGATATCATTTAATATACCCTCAAGAGAACTATCTTCTGGAGTATCAATAAGTAAGGGTTGAAGGTCCTCATCAACATAAGAAAATTTTACATCAAAATCCTTCTCTAACTGCCGGATATAGGAAACCAGACTAATATTTTTTGGGAAGGTATCTACCTGTGCCCTGCCTGAAAAAAGGGCAAACAAAAGTATTAGGTATAAAAGTAGTATACTATTATGGCGCGTTTTCGGCATAGAATAGCACGTTGTTCCCCTCTAATTCATACTTTATCTGAGAAGGAGTACTAATACTCTGTAACGCCAAATTTATGTTTGTGTTGCTAAAAGAACCGGTAAATAATTGCTCAAGATTAACATTTTCAGTTTTAACCTCAATGTTGTATTGTCTTTCAAACTCATCCAGGACATAATTCAACGGTATACTTTTAAAAGTACTTTCATTACCCATCCAGGAAGGAGTAGTGTTTTCTGGCGACTCTGTTTTCACTACCTTACCGTTAATTGCTATAAAAGAATTCCCGGCAGGAAGTTTTGTTTCTTTACCATTAAAAATGACACTTACCAAGCCTTCATAACAGGTAACCTCAAAAAATCCTTTTCTATTTTCAACATTAAATTGAGTACCCAATACAGTAACTAAACCAGCATTGGTAGCAACTGTAAATTTTTGTCCTTTGGCAACCTTAAAGAAAGCTTCTCCTTGCAGAGAGATATTTCGTTCTTTATCCCAGTTCTTTTCACTATATGTTATCCTGGAATCGGCATTTAAGATAATCTCAGAATTATCCGGAAGCCTTACTTCATTGCGTTCCGCATATTGTGTAGAAACAGATTCATCTAAAGTTGATATATATAGGTAAGATGCTACAAAAATAACTGCTATGGCAGCTGCAACGCGCCATAACTTTCGCATAGGATTCATCTTGATTACTTTAACATCTTTTTGCAGTTGATTGTTTTTGAGATCATTCAAGGCCTTATCCACATTAAAATCCGGCGCTTCCAAAGTACCGCTTACCTGCATTAACTTCTCATAAGAAGCATACTCTGCAGATTTTTTAAATACTGCGAGTTCTTCCTCGGAGAGGTCATTATTCAGCCATTTTGCTAAGTAATTTTTTTGCATGATTTCTAACTTTATAACTTTAAAACAACTAATTCCAATAAAACCCTACCCTCAATGTTAAAAATAATTCTAAAACATCCGGAGTTTATTCCAGGGTATATGCCTGCTATATCCCTTCTATTTGATCTCTTAGTGCTTTTAAGGCCAGATGCATGCGTTTTTCAATAGCTTTCACACTTACACCCTCCATCTCGGCTATTTCCGCATATTTTTTACCATCAATCCTACTTAATAAAAAAGTGGTTCTCTGATTTTCAGGAAGACTATTTAAGGCTCGATCCAGCTTTTCTTTATACTCTTTTTCTTCCAACAAGAATTCCGGAGATTCGTAAGAGGTATTATTTGACCTGTGCGCATACTTTAAACGGACCTTTTCTGCTTTGATAACATTTAAATAAAGGTTATTTGCTATTGTATACACATAAGACTTTGCTTTTTCAGGACTTACTTTAGCACAATTCTCCCATAGTTTAACAAAAGCTTCCTGAACTACATCATACGCCTTCTCTTCGTTTCCAAATTTATAATATATATAGTTAAAAACCGTTTTGGAATTGGTTTTGAAGAGGTTACTGAACACTTCCTCCTCACATACGTTGTCCATAATTTTTAAAGTTCTTACAGTTGGTTCTGTTCCAAAGATATTTTAAAAAAAATTAAAAAAGGAGTAGGGTATTTTAAAATGTAATTGTTTTAAAGATGTACGAACAACAAAAAAATCCAAATCGTTATGAAAAAGTTTTTTAAGTATTCATTGCAAACCCTACTTCTTGTAATGGCATTTTCGTTTAATGCCTGTCAGGAAGCATTTGAAGAATTACCACAACCGGACGAACAGCAAACTATAAATGCAAGTTCCTCTACAGCTAAGCTTATTGAAGATACCGCTTCCAAAGACGGCTCCTTCGATAATATTGTAGATGAAGCAAGCTGTTTCGCTCTTGAATTTCCTTATACTGTTAAGGCAAATGGAGTTACGATTACCATTGAATCTGAAGAAGGCCTTTATTTAATTGAAGAAGTATTTGACCAATTAGATGGTGATGAAAATATTCTTGAGATTATTTTCCCAATAGTTATTACGCTTGCTGATTATACCGTTATGGAAATTGAGGGTATAGATCAGTTACGCAATTTGGCCAAAGAATGTATTGAAGGTGGACAGGATGATGACATAGAATGTATAGATTTTGTATACCCTATTACGATATACACTTTTGATCTCAATGAGGTTGAAACAGGTTCGGTTACTGTAGAGTCTGATAAAGATCTGAGAACATTTTTTGCCGGCCTGGACGACAATGACTTAATCGGGATTGACTTCCCGGTAGCCATGGAACTTTATGATGGTACGAAGATTGAAGTAAGGAGTAATGCTGAATTGGCCAATGCACTTGAAATGGCTAAAGAAGCATGTGATGAAGATGACGATAATAATTATAACGATGACGACTTTACTCAGGAGCGTTTGGAAAATCTATTGGTAGAATGTCCATGGTTGATTCATGAGGTTGTAAGAGATGAGGTAAATCAGACAGATCAGTACTTTGAATACTTAATGAATTTTACTGAAGATGGTGGTGTTACGGTTAAAGATAGAATGGGTAACAGTTTGATGGGAACCTGGAGTACACGGGTTACCGATAATGGAATACTTATTAAACTTGAGTTTGATGTATTGGTTGATTTTAACCTTGAATGGTTCGTATACGAACTAGGAGAAGGTAAGATTAAACTCTATGCCGAAGGTGGAAACAGGATTATAATGAATATCGCTTGTGATCTTTTTAATACAGACCCAAATACCTTAAGAGAGATCTTGAATGAATGTAGCTGGGTAATAAAAAAGGTGAAAAATCAGGGTGAGGAAATTGACAGATTACTGGGTTATGAGTTTAACTTTTTGCCAGAAGGTTTACCTGTAGGTACTGTAACCCTTGGTAACGGTGTAAACACCTCTGAAGGAACATGGGAAATTACCACCAATGAACAAGGTAGGCTTGTGATGGCAATTACCATGGGATCAGAACCAGGAGTAAGCTTTCAATGGCCACTATCTGACCTGAGAAATGACAGATTGAAGTTTGAAGTTGAAGATATAGGTTACGAGCTTGTTCTGCAAAGAGTTTGTGATGACAATAATAATGACGGTGATGTTCCTGAGATCAGAAACTTTATGATGGGCGGTGATTGGATGGTTGCCCTTTATGAAGACGGTGAGATGAATGAAACTGAAAATTATATGGGTTACAACTTCAATTTCATGGCTAATCATCTAATATCTACAACACTTTCAGAAACGGGTGCCTCTTATCCAGGCCTGTGGCGTGTGCTTAGAAATAGTGATGGTAAACTTAAAGTATACCTGAACTTTGGAGATGTAAATCCTCTGGCCGAGCTTACAGATGATTGGGAATGGGTTCCTACTATGGATGGCAGTATTAAACTGAGACATGTTAGCGTTTCAAATGACGGTCTTACTGAAAAAGTGAGTACACTAATTTTTGAAAGGCAATAGACAAATCCTTAACCGGAAAAATATTTAAAATACCTTATTTGCCCCCCTATTTTGTTGAAAAGGGTAACTTCTCTAAGAAGTTACCCTTTTCTCTTTTATATTTCTTTCTTCAGTCTTCCATCATCCCATTGTTATTATTAAATTTGCACTTCGCCATAATTGACATAAAACGATGTTTGATAATTTAAGTGATAAGCTGGATAAAGCATTACATGTCCTCAAAGGGCATGGCCAGATTACCGAAATTAATGTTGCAGAGACCACCAAAGAAGTAAGAAGGGCTCTCCTGGACGCGGATGTTAATTTTAAAATTGCCAAGGAATTTACGAATAGAGTAAAAGAAAAGGCCCTGGGTCAGAATGTCTTAACCAGCTTACAACCAGGCCAGTTGATGGTCAAAATTGTTAAGGATGAACTTACTCAATTAATGGGTGGGGATGCAGAAGGAATTAATCTTTCCGGTGATCCATCTGTTATTCTTATGTCTGGTCTTCAGGGATCTGGTAAGACCACCTTTTCAGGCAAACTTGCGAATTATCTAAAGCAGAAAAAATCTAAAAACCCTTTATTAGTAGCCTGTGATGTTTATAGACCCGCGGCCATTGATCAGCTGCATATTGTAGGGGAACAGGTAGGAGTAGAGGTGTTTTCAGATAAGGAAAATTCGGATCCGGTATCCCTTGCAAAGGCAGGAATGGCGCACGCTAAAAGTAATGGATTCAATGTCGTAATTATTGATACTGCAGGCCGGTTGGCTGT